>Ga0228536_1000355_pt1 | contig 95998 bp, 74 predicted proteins | sample SJ1Smetagenome_FD_168611 | JGI IMG/M metagenome (GOLD analysis project Ga0228536, IMG submission 168611) | Enriched culture of PCE-dechlorinating microbial communities from Ithaca, New York, USA - SJ1.S | ecosystem: Engineered > Modeled > Simulated communities (microbial... > Unclassified...
TTTCAAGCGTTTCTGTTGCTTCTCAGGAAGTTCACTGGCGGCGGTAATTATTGCGGGCTGTAGGTGTTTGGTATTTGGTTTGAACATAACTTGATTTTATTAAAGTTTTCGGTTTTTGTCTAATTGAAATACCTTTTTGCAGTGGAGTCCTTTGTGTAATTCCTGCTTCTCTTGCCCTACCACTACCGTTATAATTACTTGGACAGCTTGGTCTGTCATGTGAGAGTTCCTCCTTTTTTTGTATCAAACTAATTATGGACGGAACTCTCCTTTTTGTGTGCTTTTTCCCGCTATAGTCAAATTTGAAACTGTAACGATTCTTACGAAATTGTGTGTCTTACGAAATTGTGTATATCCTCAAGTAATTAAGTGTATACTATGTGTTAACCCGCGCATAAATTAACGTGTAAAATATCTGGCTTGACTAATCCTCATAAAACGCTAAAATAAAATATATCCTATGGGAAGAGCCCTGCTTTGGCAGGCACCGAAGGGGCAAACCAATTATGGTGAAACTCTCAGGTAAACAAACCCTCAAACCTCTGAAATCGAAGATAACAGGGGCACATAATGTGCCTTTGTTCGAATCAACCAACTAAAAGGAGCCAAAATGTTAGTACCAGAAGAATTGAAATATCAGAAAACAGATGAGTGGGTCAAGGTTGAAGATGGCATTGCCACCATCGGTATTACCGACTATGCGCAGGATTCCCTCTCCGACGTCGTTTTCGTTGAATTCGCCATCGATCCCGATGATGAGGTCAGCGCCGGAGACAGCCTGGCAACCATCGAATCCGTCAAGGCTGCAGCTGAAGTTGTATTTCCCGTCAGCGGAAAAATCCTCGAAGTCAATCAAATCCTCACCGACACTCCCGAGCTGCTCAACTCCGAACCCTACACTGGCGGTTGGCTTGCCAAAGTCCAGGTCAGTGATGAGTCTGAACTCGACAACCTGATGGATTCCGCCGCTTACGACGCCTACTGCCAGGACCGCTAAGCCTATGTTCACTCCACACACAAAAGCTGATGTGGAGGCAATGCTCAAAACTATCGGGGTCGAAAAAGTCGAAGACCTCTTCACGGTGGTTCCCGAAAAGAACCGCTTCCCCGATCTAAACCTGCCGCAGCCGCTTTCTGAGATGCAAGCAGCAACTGAGTTGGACAGCATTGCCTCTGCCAACGCCACCACCCGGGATTTTATTAGCTTCCTGGGTGCCGGCGCATACCAACACTACATCCCCGCCGCAGTCGATAACCTTCTGCAGCGCGGTGAATTCTATACGGCTTACACCCCCTACCAACCCGAGATCTCCCAGGGTACGCTCCAGGCAATCTTCGAGTTTCAGAGCCTGATCAGCCTGCTGACTGGTATGGATGTCAGCAACGCTTCCCACTACGACGGCGCGACTGCTGCGGCGGAAGCCGTGATCCTGGCATTCAACCAATTCCGCGGAAAACGCCCCAAGGTTCTGCTCTCGCGCGCCATCAATCCCCAATATCGCGAAGTCATTCGCGGCTATATGCAGGCTAATGATACCATCCGCATCGTCGGGGATGATCCCGAAACTGGCATCGAACCCGATTTGCTAAAGCTGATCGACCAGATCGACCGCGATACCTGCCTTGTGATGGTGCAGTATCCCGACTTCTTCGGTCGCATCATCGACTATAAGCCCCTCATCGAAGCCGCCCACGCCCAGGGAGCCCTCGTCGCGGTCGTGGCGAACCCCACGGCTTTAGCCCTCCTGACGCCTCCTGGCGAAATCGGCGCCGATATCGTGGTTGGCGAAGGTCAGCCGCTCGGCATTCCGCTTTCCTATGGCGGTCCGTACCTCGGTTTCTTTGCGGTCAAGAACGCTCTCCTTCGCAAGATTTCCGGCCGGCTGGTCGGCGAGACCGTCGACACACAGGGAGAACTGGCTTATGTTCTGACCCTCACCGCCCGCGAGCAGCACATCCGCCGCGAAAAAGCTTCTTCCAACATCTGCTCCAACCAGGGGCTGATGACGCTTGCCGCCACGATCTACATGACCCTCCTGGGCAAAACCGGCTTCCAGCAGGTCGCAAACTTCTGCTATCAAAATGCCCACTACACCGCCAACCTGGTTCAGGAAGTTCCCGGCTTCGAGCTCCCATTCAAGAGCACGCCCTTCTTCCACGAATTTGTTGTCAAGGCTGACGAGAACGTCCCCGAGCTACTGGCACACCTGCAGGATCACGGCATCCTTGGCGGCTATGACCTCGGCAAAGACTACCCCGAACTCGAAGGCTGCCTGCTGATGGCAGTCACCGAGATGATTTCCAGCGAAGATATCGACTATCTGAGCGACGTATTGAACGAGGTGGAACATGCGTGAACCAACTATTTTTGAGCTTTCTTCCCCCGGACGCGCTGGTGTCACCTTCCAGGAACCCGATGTTCCTTTGACGGATATCCCCCAGGAATTTGCCCGCGCAAATTTCCCCTTTCCCGAAATTTCCGAATTGGGCGTTGTGCGCCATTTCACCAAGCTCTCCCAAAAGAACTACGCCATCGACCTTGGCTTCTATCCTTTGGGCTCCTGTACTATGAAGTACAACCCCAAGATCAACGAAGCCACAGCGCGCTACCCTGGTTTTGCTGCCACCCATCCTCTTCAACCTGAAGATACCGTGCAGGGCAACCTCTACCTGATGTACACCCTGCAATACTGGCTGGCTGAGATCGGCGGCTTCGCCGATGCCACCCTGACGCCTGCCGCGGGAGCGCAGGGCGAGCTGGTCGGCACGATGATCATCGCCAAGTACCACAAAGACCGCGGCGACCTCAAACGCACCCGCATCCTGATCCCCGACTCTGCCCACGGCACCAACCCTGCCTCTTCGGCTATGCTTGGCTTTGACCCCGTGCAGCTTCCTTCAGATGAGCGCGGCAATGTGGACCTCAAAGCCCTCGCCGAACTCTGCGATGACACCCTCGCCGGCATCATGTTCACCAACCCCAACACGCTCGGCTTGTTCGACGAAAACACCGCCGAGGTCATTCGCATCGTTCATGAAGCCGGCGGTTTGGTTTATGGCGACGGCGCCAACATGAACGCCCTTCTGGGTGTGTTCAAGCCGGGCGATTGCGGCATCGACGTGATGCACTATAACCTCCACAAGACCTTCTCCACCCCCCACGGCGGCGGCGGTCCCGGCAGTGGTCCGGTCATGGTCTGCGAAAAGCTGGTCGATTACCTGCCCGAACCTCATGTGGTCATGACCAATCCGGGTGACGAGGAAACCCCACCCACCTATGGTTTTGCCCGCCCCAAGAAATCCATCGGGCGCGTCAAAACCTTCCATGGTCACTTCGGCATGCTCGTGCGCGCCTACACTTACATCGCTATGCTCGGGCAGGAAGGTCTGCGGGATATCGCTGAAAAAGCCGTCCTGAACGCCAATTACCTGCAGGCAAAGCTGAAAGGCACCTACACCCTGCCCTATGACCGCTCTTGCATGCATGAGTTCGTGCTCGAAGGCTACTGGAAGGACGTGCCGGACATCCACGCGCTGGATATCGCCAAACGCTTGATGGATTACGATTTCCATCCGCCCACAAACTACTTCCCGTTGATCGTGCATGAGGCGCTCATGATCGAACCGACCGAGACAGAAAGCGTTGAGACGCTGGACCGCTTTGTCGACGCGATGTTGAAGATCGCCGATGAAGCCCGTACCCAGCCGGAGCTGCTCAAGAACGCCCCGCATAACACTCCTGTCAAGCGCGCGGACGAACTCAAAGCCGCCAAGGACCTCGTCTTCTGCTGCTACCCGGTGGGAGAGTGGGACAAGAAGTAATCAGTAAGCAGGAAGTGATTTAGCACAAAGTGGAGTTGGTCTTGAGCCTGCTCCGCTTTTTTATGCCTTTTCTTTTTCCTGACACCTATCATCTACCATCTACCACCTATCACCTACCACCCATCACCTATCACCTAATTGTCGCTTTTGCGCTTTTGCGCGTTTTTTTATCATCTCAAAAACGTAAAACCTCATTCACCCCCTCCAGCGCAGCGGTGGTCGGTGATGCCATGGCGCTCCACCCCCTCCTGGGAGGGGGACAAAGGGGGTGGGTCATCTTCTGTCATTCACCCCCTCCAGCGAACCTCAGTCTGAGGTCCGTGTAGCGCAGCAAAATTGCCCCCGGGTTCAACGCATGTCATTAAAACCTTAGCGTTTCACCCCCTCCAGCGAAGCGATGGGAGGGGGACTAAGGGGGTGGGTCATTCATCAGCTTATGACATCCTCCAGCAAAACACAGATTGAAGTTCCGTGCAGCCCAGCAAAATGGATCTGGGTTTTAAAGGATGTTGGCAATGCCGTGGTATTCACCCCCTCCAGCGCAGCGGTGGTCGGAGATCCATTTATCGCACCAAAATGGAGACGTGGGATAAAGGCGGTGGGTTACATTCTGTCATTCACCCCCTCCAGCGAAACGATGGTCGGTAATACCATGGCATTCACCCCCTCCAGCGCAGCGGTGGGAGGGGGAATGAGGGGGTGGGTCTTTCAAAAAAACCGATTCAAAACCCGCTCAATTTGATAAAATGAGCAAATGTCACCCTCATCCATGACTCAACTCGCCCGCAACCTGCGCAACAACTCAACCCGGCAGGAGAAAAAACTCTGGCACCTGTTTCTCTCAAAATTTCCACTTCGCTTTCATCGACAAAAAGTTATTGGGGTCTATATTGTTGATTTTTATTGCCATAAAGCCAAACTCGTGATTGAAATAGATGGCGGTCAACACCTCGAATACAAGAAACAGGAAGATGACCAAAAACGCACTGAATATCTTGAATCAATTGGTTTTGAGGTAATAAGATTCAGCAATCATGATGTTGATAATAATTTTGATGGGGTTTGTAATGAGATCGTCCACACGGTAAACGCTAAGTTAGGCAGCGATGTTTACCAATAGCTTTGCGGATTTTGAAGTAGTTTGACCAGTCAGAACCTCAGGAACTGACCCACCCCCTTTGTCCCCCTCCCAGCGCTTCGCTGGAGGGGGTTAGGCATGTCGATCTTGAAATGCAGTCGGAGTAAGCCGACCACAGGGTGGATGGGAATCACTGGAGTCCTGGTAAAACAAAACCCATAGGATTCGTAATCAGTTCGGTGGTTATGTTTCCAGATTTTTTGAGTAGTTTTTTCGGAAAGTTTGACCAGCCGAACTGCTCAGAACTGACCCACCCCCTTACACGCCCTCCGCAGAGGGGGTTAGGCGTGTCGATCTTGAAATGCAGTCGGAGTAAGCCGACCACAGGGTGGATGGGAATCACTGGGGTCCTGGTAAAACAAAACCCATAGGATTCGTAATTAGTTCGGTGGTTATGTTTCCAAATTTTTGAGTAGTTTTTTCGGAAAGTTTCACCAGCCGTAACTTTGGTAACTGACCCACACCCCTCCACAGGTTCCGGGGACTTTGAGGTGGCAACGGATGCGGGCAGAGTGTAACGAATCGACTCAATTTCTCACAACAAAAAGGGTGTTTCCGATTAGGGGATATCCACCTGACTATCTCTGGCCATGTCCATAACTCGTAATTTAACAAAAAGCGAGTTCTATTGCGGAATGTAGAATTTTTTTTAGTCTTGACATTAAATGCGGTAATTTTTGGCGACACCCCGCAACCCCCTCCAACAAAGCGATGGTCGAAGATCCGTGTAGCGCGCAGTGAAATGTAGACGGCTACCACGGATGTCGGTAATGACTTGGCTTTTCAGAGGCTGACCCAAAAGCCCCCATTCGCAGAAAAATTCTCTAAGAGTGGGGGCAACTTTACCTTGCTCCTCGTATCATATAAGTGTAATCCCTATTTTATAGCAAAATACGCTCAAAAGTGGGAATACAAAATAACGGAGTTGACTTTTGGGTCAGCCTCAATGAGGGGGTGGGTCATCTTCTGTCATTCACCCCCTCCAGCGCAGCGGTGGGAGGGGGATTGAGGGGGTGGGTCATTTTATGGAGTCTTACCCCTCCAGCAAAGCAGTCGGAGATCCATTTATCGCACCAAAATGGAGACGTGGGATAAAGGCGGTGGGTCATCTTCTGTCATTCACCCCCTCCAGCGCAGCGGTGGGAGGGGGAATGAGGGGGTGGGTCATTTTATGGAGTCTTACCCCTCCAGCAAAGCAGTCGGAGATCCATTTATCGCACCAAAATGGAGACGTGGGACAAAAGCCGCGGATTATATTCTTTCATTAACCCCCTCCAGCGAAACGATGGTCGGCGATGCCATGGCGCTCCCCCCCCTCCTGGGAGGGGGACAAAGGGGGTGGGTCATCTTCTGTCATTCACCCCCTCCAGTGCCTCCTACCCCGCGAGATCAGACTCGCGGGGTAGGAACTGAACCCGGCATACGAAAAGAAAGTTACTTCAATCTGCTTACCTTAAAATCAGCGGCAGGAAGATTGGATAATCGGGTGCACCTTCCCACGTTAAGGTAAAGCTTTGCTCCGCGTTTGGAGTGACTCCATTCGCAGCTTTCAAGAGAAAATAGTCTACCCCACCCTCTTGAGGTGGAGTTCCCGATAGGATTGCTGTGCCATCACCCTGATCTTCGAGGGTTAGCCAGGACGGCAAGTCGTCATCGGTCCAAACATACGGCGTCGGGAACCCGCTTGTTGTAACAATGAAGCTGCCAATTTCTCCAAAAGCGAAAGTTGTGCTGTCCGCGCTGGTAATCAAAGGCGCTTCCAGGTTCAGGACCGGAACAAAACTGGAGGAGTTATTATCGACAAACGGGTCAAGGTCAACAGTCGGTTGATCGCTAGAAATCTCGATAGTGTTGATGAGTGCATTCCCCTCCTCAATTTCATCATCGATCAATACGGTTAGCACAAGCACATGGCCTTCACCCGCATTTAACGGCCAGGTTTCCCAGGTCAATTCCTGCCCATCAATAGTTGGAGTCAATTCGCACCATTCATTTTCCTCCTGGTAGCAGTGCCAATAGGATGAGACAAATGTCATCCCTTCAGGCAGTGTATCAACCAGGATGGCGTTACCAGTCATGTTCCACCACCAGGTGTGACCGGGCTGCGCGTTGCCAAACTCAAGCAGGTAAGTGACTTCCTGCCCAGGATAGAACCCACCATCTAACAGCATCTTTTTCACAAACATATCCGGTCCGCTTCCCAACAGGTATTCAGCACTATTATCACTCGGATTTGTATCTGCCGGGTCTAATGTCACCTCAGCTGTATTGGTAAAGACCAAACCAGATGGCACCGGGTCATCGCCAGGGATCACGACATTAAAATTGACACCTACATTCCATCCCGGTTCGAGCCTTTCCAATGTGACTGTTAAGTAGTTATCCTCCGGGAAGTCTTCCCAATCCCACCATTGCCAGAAATTCGCGCCGATACCACCGTCCAATTGCATCTCGGCAGGGTAATCGTCCCTGATCACCACATTTTGAACCGTCTCATCGCCAACATTCTCCACCTGCAGCTGGTACCAGGCATTGCGGCTGTCCCCGTGCCAGTCCCCCCACTTGCGGATTCGCAAGTTGGGTCCGTGAGGATGCACGGTTTCAGTGAAGCTGGCGGTGTTATTCTCGGTGTAATCCTCCCCTTCTTGCACTTCGATATCAGCGATATGAACCAACTCTGTTCCGGGTGCTGTTCCCGGGTCAATATTTACAAACACTTCGATCACACCCGAATAACCCGGTTCCAGATCATCCACTGGCCAGGTCACTGTATTACCATCTAACACAGGACCGCCAACTCCTGCCCAATCCCAATGATCCCAGCCCGCAAAGCTTGTGCCTGCAGGCAAAGTCGTACTAACCTCGATCGGACCAGGCACAGACATATTTCCATCATTCCTGAAGTAAACACCATAGCGATACTGACCACCAGGAACCAGGCTGCCCGAGTGCCAGTTCATTCCGATTGAAAGATCAACATAAGGCGCGCCGACATTGTGATAAAGTGTCGTTTGGTTATCATCTGTTTCGAGGTCATTAGCGGCAGAGATTTGTGCTGTGTTTATCAGTTCATCTTTTTCTTGCGCCTCAGGATCCAAAGTTACCTGGATGTAAACCTCATAGCAGGACCAGCCAGGAATGGATGGATACGCTAAGGTCAATGTCTGTCCTACTATAGAAATCTCCTCCCAACCCGCATAGCCGCTCCACCAGTTGACAAAGGAGACCGCATCAGGCAGCGTGTCCGTCAGAGTCAGTTCTGTGCTGCCGGTCGGACCGTTATTGCAAACATTAATTCTATAGACAAAATTCTGTCCAGGAGCCGGGTTCCAGGTCCAGGTATCTTTGCCCACATTCAGGTGGGTGTCATTGGCAATGACTGTGCCCTGCCAGGTGCGTGTACGGTCTTCAGGGTTGCCAGCATCGGGTGTCTCTGAACTAATGGTGGCTGTATTGATCACAAGATCACCAACCACAGCATCCACATGCGCAAAGACTTTAAACTCGATCTGCTCTCCAGGGTTCAGACTGCCCAAGGTCCAGACGACCTGGTTGCCATCTTCTGTTTTAGGCAATCCGGAGGTATCACTGATGTAGGTCAAACCCTGTTCAAAAGTATCAGTGATGATGGTGTTAATGGCAGTTGCATCGCCCTCATTGCGATATTGAATATTGAATGTGGCAACCCCACCTTCGCCTGGTTCACCCCCTTCCAGCCATTTCTCTATCCGCAAGCGCGGTGCCGGGTATCTGAAATCACCGATCAGCTCATGCATTGCAGGGTCAAAGTAGGCTACCATCAGGTTTGAGGTCTCGTTCAGGTCGTAACCATCATCTGTCCAATCGCAAAGATAAGTGTCAGTCCCATTAGGCAGCACCCAATCTTCTTTGTTTGGAGGGGAATTCCAATCCCAAATTTCACATCTGACCTTTACCTCCTCGTTTTGCGGCAGCCATTCAGCATCAACCGTGCCGCTGACTTGATCATTATCAAGATCCAAGTCGGCTGTGACCCAGCCAATTTGCACATCAGCAGTAAACTCGCTGCCGTCATCCACTTCTCCATGGATGGTGTCTCCCGGCTGGATATCCGGCCGACTGGGGATCCAGTTTGCCCCCTCCATATTGGTATCAAAACCTGTGGTACTACCCCATCCGTCTACATATCCAGTGATCAGGTCAATGTGGGCTTTTTCGTCTCCAAGGCTGTCTAAAATCTCTAAATGGACATCGTGCCCAGCCTCATACATGCCCGAAATCCACTCGTGATCATAGTGCACCCGCAGGATCAGTTCCTCAGTATAGGCTGCATGCACACTAAATACCCAATGTTCAGCTGGATCCATATAAAGAACAGCTATCTCCTGGCCGGGTTGTATATCCCATTCTCCGCTCCAATCGCAGGTGAATTCATGTAGTCCGTCGGGTATTACTGTAGTTTCCCTGCTGTTGGTTCCTTCTGGCGCGCCCCATGGGTGGCACTGTACCATTACATTTGCATAATCAGGCAGCCATGGCGCAGATACGGTACCGGTGAATGAATCTGCTTCGGCGTCCAGAGTCCCAGAAATCGTGCCAAGTTGTACCTGGGCGGAATAGGTGGTTTGATCGACGGTTACTTCCCCATAGACCCAATCTCCAGGCTGAATGTCGGGGCGTTCAGGGTCCCAAATCACACCTTCCAAATTAGTTGAAAAGCCTGTTCCACCTCCCCACCATGGGATGACGCTCGTTGTGATCGTTGTCCTTGCTTTTTCAACCCCATCACTATCAGTGACCCATAAAGTCGCATCATATCCGGGTGGATACCAACCCTCAATCCAATCATGATCATAATTTACATTCAAAAACAGATCATATAAAGAGTACCCAGCACGTACTTCAATCCGGGCCCGGTTGCCATCTTCTGCCTGGTAGGTCAGAGCGATGGTATCACCTTTATATAATTCAAACCCAGACCACATCGTATCCAGTAAAACGGGGCTGCTTCCGTTTGATGGCACAAATTTTCCCAGATACCACTCATCATGATTGGACTCAATAACCAACAAACCTGCAGGACCACTTGCTGTTATTTCATCTGAGTCCGGATCTCCACTAATTTCCAAAGAAGGGACGATCATTTCAGCTGACCAACCGCTCGCGCTGCTGAGTTCCACCCGCATCCCGGGCTCAAGCAAATTTCCTCCCAGATCTCCAATCCAGAAGTAGTAAGGGTTGCCGTCATCATCCTGGCTTGTAGTAATGATTGGCTCAGTTGCACTGGCATTTTCAAACAAACGTGCTGTAACCGGATCATCAGGAATAATGACCATACCGCTGATCGCATTATGATGTAACTGAAGTTCAAAGTAAGGCAAGCTCAAACTAGACCACCCGTTGTAGAGGTTTCCCATTCCATCACTGTTATAGTGGGCCAGTTCTATGGGGCTCCCATCACGAATGTCAAAATTGGGAAAACTGACAGAATAAGTGCCAGTAACGATCTCAACCTTATCAGCAGTAGAGGCATAGGATGGGTATAGATAATTTGACCAGTTATACGGAGTCACCACCACTTCGCCAACTGGCATATTCTGACCGCTGATCGTATCGGAGGCAGTATCCCAGGAATAATCAAAACCGATTACCTCAACCGATTGTGACCAATCAGATCCATTAGAATACATAGCAATATCACCAGGATCCATCTTGATCGGACCCCAACTCCAGTCTGGGGCTCTGATTACAAAACATCCTGAAGAAAACCCATTGCCAACATCTGAAGTCCAACCAGTATCTCGAACGTAAACCTCTCCATCGCCTTTTTCCAGAGTCACAAACAGAGGTTGACCCGGGGCATGCAGGCGCCCAACGACACAATCATATTCGTGATTGGGGTTTTGAACAGCTAGAACATAAGGCGGTCCGCTGGTGATCTGAATTTGATTCCCATCTTCATCCGTTGAGACCACCAGGACGTCTTCATAAGCTTTCAAGTCTGCCGAAAAAGTGATATTAAAGCCTGATGAATCTGCCGTATCATGTTCCTCTGAATAGGTTCTTAATTCCCCCTCTTTCTGCCACAAACTGGTACGGATGGCAGCACCATCTGCCGCTTCCCCGTGCATTGTGTTTGCGGACGCATCAAAACTAAAATTACCTAAAGCACTTACAGTGGCTGTAAGTGTCGGACCACCATCCAGAGAAACACTGATGGTATCCCCAGTTTCAATTGACACGTTTTCAAACTGGTAAAATCCAAAGGGTTCACTTGCCTTTGTGCTACCGCTCCAGCGAGCGGTTGTAGAAGTTCCTTCATAAACAGTTGCACTGACGGATTGATCGATATCCGCATAACCACCAATTGCATTCATCTGGTGCACAAGGAACACATTTTGGGGAGTAACATAGTTGCGAATATTCACGCCAGCTTGCTCAAAATCAAGCGCTACCAGGCTCTCCGCCCCCAAATCTACATCAGGTAAACTGGTGCTGAAATTGCCTGAAGCATCGGTTATGGCAGTGGCTTCAGGCGCGCCCGAGACAGGCGGGATCTGCCAATTGCCACCAGAGATTCCTAATCTTGCAGTAACCTCGATGCCTGCACCCATCCCATCAATTCCACCACTAACCGTATCAGTTATTACATTCATATTGGCAGAAGTCAGACATTTAGGTGATAGGGTGATTCCTGTTTCCCCTTCAGGCGTGATTTCGATTGGCCAACCGCAGCTTATGCCCAGGGAGTGCCCATCCGTTGTATGCCAAATAGGGGTCCAGAAGAAGCCAATCGCATCCGCCACAGCAAAACCATAACCAGAATAATCAGAAGCTGTAATGCTAACCGTCTGGTAGGGATCCACCCAGCCCATGACAACATCAAAAGCCATGTCAATAGTGATTTTGTCTGTTGGAATACTATTGATGTCCAGCCCAACCGGTAGACCATTGGCAGCTTCAGTAGCTGATTGCACAAAGACATCCCCAGCAGCTAAGCTGCCAACGTCTTGATGCATCTGTTCCATTGGTCCAAAAACATCAGGATAGCTGCTTGTTTTCGAAAAGTCTTGGTCAGGTAAGGAATCAGAAGGGGACTCTGGATAATCGTCGTTTTCCTGAACCGCTCCTGGCATTGTCTCAACCATTGATTCTACAGGCATGATTTCCTTTTCAGGATCTATCGGCAAAGCGAAAACTGCATTTACCAACAATCCTGAAAGTAGAAACACAATCATACATAAGGGAAGCACTTTTTTTGAACGCATTAGATAATCCTTTTTTCTCCGACAAAACTCAAATGATTGGACCGCGTTGACAGGTCAGTACATAAAGGAAAAATACGGGGGTTAAAAAGTAATAGACTTTTTTAAAAGCGAAGTAAGGACATGAACATAGAGCAGATTTAACTGAAGGCAGAGTCTTCAATAGGTCTATCCTGTTAATGATGGTTTGATTAATCTCATGTTAATCCCGGAGAGATTACTGCCGGCAATGCTGGAAACATTGTCTATTGATCATCAACAGACCTATTCAGTATACAAAGTTTATGCTAATAATTCAATACCCAAAACGATAATTATTACATCAGGAAAGGCCAATTTTGCCAAAAAATTTAATTCTTGAGGATCACGCTTGCCGGGCAGTGGTCTGAGCCCATGACGTGATCGTGGATATCAACAGCTTTTCCCTGCTTCATCATCTCATAGCTGACCAAAAAGTAATCCAAGCGCCAGCCAATAATAAGGGGGGTTCGAGAAAGTGCAAAAATGACATGGCAAAAATCGCTGCACTTTTGCACTTTCGCCCCCCAATCACAATTAATTTTTACTAAACAGGATTCCCATAGAGCGAGACAAAGGATTGACATTGGCGGATTGAGAGCACGATGTGATCGCATAATACAAGGTTTACGGTGCCCTCAATCCCGCCCTACGATATAAAATTTTCTAATCCTCGAGGATCAAGCTCACCAGTTAGTAGCCCGAGCGCATAACATTATATGGGATATTGACCGATTCCACGCTCGAGAATAGCTCAGAGCTGACAGGGAAGTAATCTGATCAGCAGTTGATGTTAAGGGGGTAGGTTTTCGAGAAAGTGCAAAAATGATACAGCAAAAATCGCTGCACTTTTGCACTTTCTCCCCACACAAGCAATCAAATTTGACTAAACAGGATTCCCATAGAGCGAGACAAAGTGCCCGCGAAGCAGGGTATTGAGGGCAATTTGTGTGAATTGACGGGCAAAAATGGTTAGTGCCCTCAATCCGCCGTAAAAGACCTTTTAGACCACAACGGCGAATTGGAAGCACATCACAATTCGCAGATCTAAAGGCTTCAGTGCTTCCAATTTCGCCCTACGGAAGTAATTGTCTCGCCCTGGAGTTACCTTTCTCCTAATCCTTGAGGATCAAGCTCACCGGGCAGTGGTCGGAGCCCATGATGTCTCCATGGATCTCGACTGCTTCCACCCGCGGCATCAGCTCTGAGCTGACCAAAAAGTAATCCAGCCGCCAGCCAATGTTTCGGGCTCTGGCGTTTGTGCGGTAGGTCCACCAGGTGTATTCCACCTTCTCAGGATAAAGCGCTCTGAAGGCATCCACAAAATTATGCTCGAGGTATTTGGTGATCCAGGCGCGTTCTTCAGGCAAAAAGCCAGTGTTTTTTTCGTTCTCTTTTGGGTTCGCAAGGTCAATTTCTTGATGGGAAGTGTTGAAATCGCCTGTGATAATGACTTTTTCACCTTTCGCGTGGTGCTCGTCGCAGATCTCAAGCAGGCGCGCGTAAAAATCCAGTTTGAAGGGCACTCTTTTGTTTTCCTGCCCGCCATTGGGGAAGTAGATGTTGTAAAGGAAAAAATCCGGATATTCCAATCGGATCGTACGCCCTTCGTTGTCAAATTTCTCCATACCGAGACCTGTCTGGATGGAAAGCGGTTCTTTGCGATAGAGGACTGCCGTGCCGCTGTAGCCAGGGCGCTCGGCGGAATGCCAAAAGCTCTGGTATTCCGGGTGTTCGCGGAGCAACTGGGGCACCTGCTCTGGCTTGGCTTTGATCTCCTGCAAACCCAGGATATCGGGTTTGACCTCATCCAGCCAGGTGAAGCCATCCTTATTGACGACCGCTCGGATTCCGTTGACATTCCAGGTTGTAATTCTCATACTTTCGCGCCCTTTCAATGCTTATGGTAAACTAATGTTTTAATTATGGCAGATTATACCAACCTCCAGATGAGATTTTTACCCAGACGCATTTTGCTTGCTCTTCTCTTTTTGATTCCCTTGTTTTTTGGCACTGGTCTGCGTCCAGCTCAAGCCCAGGCAACCTACCCGGTTTACATCGTGGAATACGGCGATACACTCTCATGGATCGCGCAGCGCTTTGATACCACGCTCGACCAGTTGATAACGCTCAACAACATCCAGCCCGACGATATGCTGCGCCCGGGTGACCGGCTGCTAATTCCGAGCCTGGAGGGAATGCAGGGAGTTCTGACGACTGAATACGTGGCGCTGGGTTCGAGCCTGACGAGCCTGAGCCGGCGCAGTCAGACCGACACCGCGGTTTTGGTCAAAGCCAACCGCCTCACCAGCCCCTCGGAGTTGTTCATCGGGCGCGAAATCATCATGACCATCCAGGAAAACGGCTCATACATGACCACCATGCCCGCCATCAGACCGGGGCAATCCTTTTTGGAAGCAAGTGTGCTGAGCGGCAAGAACACCTGGCTCCTGGCGGATATGAACCGCCTGGCAAGCCCGACCATGGGCATGCCAATGGACACTTACTACATGCCCTCCGCAGAGGAAAATAGCAGCAACCTGGCTCTGCCTGGCATTAAGAGTATTGTTCTTGATAATCTGCCTCTCATCCAGGGCGACACCTTCCTGATCGAAGTTGAAAGCGATCAGCCTGTGATGGTTAAGGCTGACCTGGCATCCATCCAACCAGCCTTTGTGGATTTGGGCGGTGTGCAAATGGCATACGGCGGCATTCATGCGCTGACTGAGCCCGGTGTTTACCCGCTAACCATGACCGTGACCTACCCGGATGGAACCGAATACCGCTTTGACCAGCTGGTGATGATAAATTCCGGGAATTTTTCGATCGACAAACCCTTGCAGGTGGATCCGGAATCCATCGGTACCGAGGCGGAAAAAGCTGAAAACGCCAAATTTAAGGAGATTGTATTACCCGTGACCCCAGTGCAGCAGTGGGAGGGGTTGTGGTACTCTCCGGCACAGGACGCTGACTGCATCATCTCGCAATTTGGCAGCCGGCGAACCTACAACGAAGACCCAGGTGTTTATTATCATACCGGGCTGGACCTGGGCTACTGCAAAGGCACAGACGTCTACGCCCCCGCAGGCGGGACGGTCGTTGGGGTTTTCCCGGACCAGGTGGTGCGCGGAAATGTCATCGTGATCGATCATGGATTGGGTGTGTACACGATCTACATGCATCTGAAGGAAATCCTGGTAGAACAAGGAGCTGTGGTTGAGTCCGGGCAACTGATTGGAATTATTGGTACGACCGGTCGTTCGACTGGTCCGCACCTGCACTTTGAGGTAGATATCCAGGGCACGCCTGTCAATCCGTTGACATGGCTGCGCCGGGCATTTCCTTAAAACAAAAAGAGCAAATAATTGCTCTTTTCGAATGCGCTGAGAGGGAGTTGAACCCTCACGCCTTGCGGCACGTGGCCCTCAACCACGCCTGTCTGCCAATTCCAGCACCAGCGCAAACGTGAGATTAGATTATACCGGTTCCGTGTTCTTTGTCAAGAACACGGGGTCAGAAGTTGAGGTTGAAGTTGAAAAAAACAATAGTTTTAGACGCAATGGGCAGTGATACGCGCCCCTTCCCGGAAGTGGAAGCGGCAGTAACTGCCAGCAAGGAATTTGGGATCAACGTGATCCTGGTGGGCGATGATAATCAGCTCACAACTGAGCTGATAAAATTGGGACAGGACCTTGAAGGAGTACGGGTGGTGCATGCGCCGGAGTGGCTCGAAATGAGCGACCACATCCAGGAAGCCCGCGCCAAGAAGCAAAATACCATGGTGGTAGGAATGCATCTGGTGAAGGATGGCGAGGCTCAGGCCTTCGTAACCGCGGGGAATACCGGCATGGCAATGTATTTTGCCAGCAAGATCTTTGGCCTGATCCCGGGTTTGATCCGACCCTGCCTGGGCTCCACGATCCCCGTAAAAGGCGGTAAAAGTGTTCTGCTGGACATCGGCGCTAATGCGGACTGCAGACCGGAATTTTTGGTGCAATTTGCGCAGATGGGAGCAGTTTATGCACGCTTGATGCACGGCGTGACCGAGCCTCGGATCGGGCTGATCGCCAACGGCGAGGAAGAAGGCAAGGGCAACGAACTTGTCAAGGCAACCCATCCGCTGCTGAAGGAGCACCTGCATGGTTTTGTGGGCAATATTGAAGGCAAGGAACTGTTTGGCGGATCAGTAGACGTGGCTGTGACGGATGGTTTCACAGGGAATGTGATCCTCAAGTCAACGGAAGCCGTTGCGAGCCTGATCATGAGCACGCTCAAAGAGGAATTGATGAGCAGCACACGCACCAAAGCGGGCGCCTTTTTGGCAAAACCCGCCTTTGATAAGGTGCGGCAGTTAATGGACCCCGCAGAAATCGGCTCAGCGCCGCTGCTGGGTGTAAACGAACTCGTGTTCGTGGGGCACGGACGCTCAGACGCAAAAGCCATGGTGAGTGCTATAGCCCGGGCAGTGCAGGCGATTGATGCTGGCTTATTGCCCGGTTTGAAAAATTCCATCTCGAAAAACGGAGAATCAAAATGAAACTAGTCAGAAACGAAAAACACATTAATCGAAATAAACTCATAGGCAAGCTGGTAACCTTTGCAAGCCTGGGTATCTTGGGGCTCGGTCTCTATTTCGCCTTTCAGAAAGAGGGGGCGATGATCCTATATTCTTATATCTGCCTGATTGTGGGTTTCCTACTGACGCAAATCGGTATTAATTTTGTAAATCGTTACGGACGATCGCCGCGTTATGATGAAATTTTTGGCACAGCCTTTGAAAAATTGCGGCATGATTACACCTATTATGTATACAGCTCACCGCTGCCAATGCTCCTGGTGGGTCCCTGCCGTATTTGGATGCCGATCCCCGTCAATGCCACAGGCGAATTGAGCTATCAGGACGGGAAGTGGGTACACAAGACCCGGAACCGCATCCAAAAAATGATGGGGCAGGACAGCGTCGGCAAGCCAGACAAGGAAGTTGCCGAAGCCTCTGCAATTCTAAGCAAGTACCTGACAGAAAAAGGCATCCCGGCTGAGATGCATCCAGAACTGAAGCCAATCATGGTAGTCTACCTGAAAGAAACTCAGCTTATCGATGTCTCGACTGCGCCCTACCCTGTGGTGGAATTAGAGGACCTGAAGCGCTATATCCGCCGTGTTGACCGGGAAGCATGCACTGATCCAATCAGCCCGGAAATAGCTGGGAAGTTGCATGAAGCGCTGGCAAACGGGCTGGTTGAGTCTGATGCCAACGGGGCAGAGTAGTAGATAATTTATTCTTTTGAACCATTGAAGAAACAGCGTATTTCACGCTGTTTCTTTTTAATGACGTTTTTTCCGCCTGTCATTAGGATTGGGTTTGTAGGGTTGATGCCATGCAAAGCCTCCCCTTGCGGGATGCGTCAACCATTGCAGTGTAAGGGGTGAAACATTGAAGAAAAGGCGGGCTAATGAGGAACAGGCGCGCGAGTGAGATCTACTTATGTATCGATGCCCGTGTCGACCTAAAAGACACTCTTGTAGGGTTGATGCCTGCGTCAACCGGCGGGGTAACGTGGGAAAAGCATTGAGGAAAAGGCGGGTTAATGAGGAACAGGCGCGCGAGTGAGATCTACTTATGTATCGATGCCCGTGTCGACCTAAAGGATAATCTTGTAGGGTTGATGCCTGCGTCAACCTGTGTAGTAATGTGGGAAAAGCATTTAGAAAAGGCGAGCTAATGAGGAACAGGCACGCGAGTGAGGAACAGGCTGGCCTGTTCCCTACATCGTTGAGCGATTATGCGGTCAATTCGTGAGGGTTGTAGGGTTGATGCCGTGCAAAGCCTCCCCTTGCGGGATGCATCAACCGGCGGGGGTAACGTGGGAAAAGCATTGAGGAAAAGGCGGGTTAATGAGGAACAGGCAGGCTAATGAGGAACAGGCAGGCCTGTTCCCTACAGGAAATATTGATTGTGCTTCACCGGAAAAAATTACTTCTTTTCTTCTTTGATCAAACCAGTAAACTTTCGCAGTTGGTAGACCTCTCGTTCGGTCAGATTGCGCCATTCACCAGATTTGAGCTTCCCAAGTTTAAGATTGGCTATGCGCACACGTTTGATCTGCGAAACTGGCAGTCCTATACGCGCACCAACTTTGCGGATTTGCCGTTTTTTGCCCTCGTGCATGATGATCCGCAGCCAGGCTCCGTTGCTATAGCTACCCATGATCTCCACCTGTGCAGGCAGCGTGCGAGTACCATCCTCCAAAACAACACCACGGCGCCATATTTCAAGCTGCTCCTGGTCCGGAGTTTTGATCACAAAAACCTCATACTCCTTCTCATGGTGATAGCGGGGATGGGTCAGGCGATTAGCCAATTCACCATCATTGGTCATCAGTATCAAGCCCTCACTGTCAAGATCCAGCCTCCCAACCGCAAAAAGTGGTTCAGAGATCCCGATCAGATCGTTAACTGTGGGTCTGGGGTGGATTTCGTCGATGTCGGAAAGGTAGCCTTTGGGTTTATTTAAGGCAATATAAATTCGTTCGGTTTCAATCCGAAGCAGTTTGCCGTCAACAGTGATCGTATCTTTGGCTGGATCGGCTTTGTCACCAAGATGGATGACTTTACCATTCACCTTGACGCGACCCGCTTCTATCATTTTTTCGCAGGCTCGACGCGAGCCTAAACCCGCGAAAGCCATTATCTTTTGTACACGGTCTTCCATCAGTCTTTCAATAGCCTCGTTTCTTCTGTCTCTGGCGACGGTTTGGGCTCCAACAGCCCCTCAAGATCCACCGCAGGAAGTTGCTCAAGCGATTCAAGACCGAAATGCTGGAAGAATTCGTTCGTGACGCCGTAGAGAATTGGACGACCGATTGCTTCGGAACGTCCCAGTTCTTCAATCAGACCCTTGTACAGTAAACTTTTCACCACGCCATCACTGTTCACACCCCGGATTGAGTCAATTTCCGGTCTGGTGGCGGGCTGCTTATACGCAACAATCGCCAGCACTTCGAGCGCGGCTTGCGTCAGCCGGGAAGTTACCTCCAGCCCGAGAAATTTTTCAATCGTCTCAGCGAACTCAGGCGCGGTGATCAGCTGGTATTGATTCTTTATCTTCTGGAGGCGCAGACCGTGCTCCAATGTAAGGTGGGCGGATAAGGTTTCCAGCGATTTTTCAACTTCAGACTTTTTTAGATCCAGTGCCTGGCTTAATTGCTCCATGGAACTCAAACCGGGAGCAGCAAAAAGTAAGGCTTCGAGCGCCTTGGTGGTTGGGTCCAGTAAATTGTTTGAGTTTTCTTCGTACATGCTATAATTCTCTCTTGTTCAGGGTCATGATTATACCCGAAACCCTGCTAAAAACTGAAAGGCAAGTTATGCTCATCTTACTTACCGGCGCAGCCGGTTTTCTGGGTTCACATTTATGTGACCGCCTGCTTAAAGAAGGTCATCAGGTGATCGGTCTCGACAATTTTGTCACCGGTGACCCGGCGAATTTAAAGCATCTTGAAGGTAATCCAAACTTCAGGTTGATGGAACAGGATGTTTCCGCGTTCATCCAGGTGGACGAACCGCTCGACTATATCCTGCATTTCGCCTCACCTGCCAGCCCAAATCCCGCTTCGCCGCTTGGTTATCCAAATCTGCCTATCCAGACGCTTAAAGCAGGAGCGCTCGGAACCTACAACAGCCTTGGTTTAGCCAAAGCGCACAAAGCCCGCTTCTTGTTGGCTTCAACCAGCGAAGTTTATGGTGACCCCACCGTGCACCCCCAAAGCGAAGATTACTGGGGAAATTGCGATCCAATCGGACCAAGATCGGTCTACGACGAAGCCAAGCGCTTTGCTGAAGCCCTGACGATGGCATATCACAACGTGCATGGGGTCAGAACGCACATCGTGCGGATTTTTAACACTTTCGGCCCCAGGATGCGCCTGGATGACGGCAGAGTGGTGCCAAATTTCATTCAACAAGCCCTGCGTGGAGAGCCGTTGACGATCTACGGCACGGGTGAGCAGACCCGCAGTTTCTGCTATGTCAGTGACCTGATTGAAGGCATCTACCGCCTGATGATGTCCGATGAACACCTGCCAGTCAATATCGGCAATCCGATCGAAACCTCCATCAAAGACTTTGCCCTGACCATCAATGAGCTTTGCCAGAATCCCAGTGGAATTAGCACCATTTTTACTGACACTCTTGGAGATGATCCCCAACGCCGCCAGCCGGACATCACCCGTGCCAGAACCATTCTGGGTTGGGAGCCGCAAGTTGAGATGCGCGACGGGCTCAATCTCACAATCGATTACATGCGCCAAAAACTGGGTTTACCCACCAGGCAGGTTTGAGCGTCTGATGAGCATGCTGCGCGTCATTGGAGGGTCTGCCAAAGGGCTGAGACTCAAACATGTGCCTGGGAATACAACCCGCCCGATCACCGATCTGGTGAAAGAATCGCTCTTTAATATTCTCGGGGGCGAGGTTTTTGGTGTGAGTATGCTGGATCTGTTTGGGGGGACGGGCGCGGTCGGAATTGAAGCCCTCAGCCGGGGCGCCAGAGAAGTGACTTTCCTGGATACCAGCCGCTTGGCGGTCAAGACGATCCGAGAGAATCTCTCCACGACGCATTTTACTGACAAAGCCAGCGTCTTTCAGGCAGATGCTTTTAGTTGGCTATCCAGCCAAACAGATCCGCAATTTGATCTGATTTATGTTGCTCCGCCCCAATACAAAGGCATGTGGGAAAAAGCCATCGACTTGATCGATCAAAACCCTGCAATCCTAAGCGATGATGGGCAGGTGATTGTTCAAATCAACCCATTGGAGTGGGTTGAGAAGGCCTATGCCAATTTGCAAGTTTTTGATTCAAGAAAATATGGAGACACCCTGTTGGTTTTTCTGGAAAAATCAATGGGTGAATGACATCACTAACTGACCTTCTTCGTCGTAGTGATAATGCCCCCAGAAAGGCCTTCCATTTGCGCGATGGCGCATCACAAGCGGCAGGAGCGTGTAGAGGTCTTCTACCAAATTCAACTTTAAGGCACTATTTTGTGAATGCCACGCCAACCTGCCCTCTTCAGAAGCTTTCAGTACCCCCTGCAGTTGTTTTGCCTTGAAAACAAAGAAGACAATGCCAGGGTTTTGGGCTGTATCTACCAGCACCTGACCACAGAATATCCACTTACCCGCAATCAGACCACTTTCCTCAAACAGCTCACGCTTTGCCGCGCTGAGGATTGACTCACCCTGTTCCACATGGCCGCCCAAGCCATTCCAATAGCCAGCCCAAATCTTTTTATCCTGCGCGCCCTCCAGTAAAAGGATTTGTCCTGTCTCGTTGACAGGGAAAATCAACACTCTGGGGATCAGAGCATATCGCTGATTGGAAACGCCTTGTGATTCAACACTCATTTTTAATATTAATGAGCCTGCGGGCAAACCGCAGGCTCTCATTATTATCCTAGTGAAGGAACATCGGCAGACCAAGAATATTCTTGACCTTGGGACGATAAGCTTCTTTATCGTAATAGAGGTCCACGTCCACTTGACGCTTGCCGCTGATGACTGTCTCAACCGGGACCACGGAGTAGTTGCCGTCAGTGATTCCCACCAAATGACCAAAATCATTCTTCATCGTCGACTGCATAGCCAAAGCACCATAGTTCATGGCAACCATGCGGTCAAGCATGTCGGCAGCGCCGCTGCGCACCAGGTAACCGAGTTTCTGGTACATTGTGTTGTAGCCGGTGAGAATCTTGATTTGATCCGAAAGCACATCTCCGATACCTCCGAGTTTACGGTGTCCATAGGCGTCCATTTCGCCTGATTCAACGATCTCCCCGCCATCTGTGTGAGAGCCTTCAGAAATGACACACAACGAATAATGCGCAGGACTGTTGCGCTTGTCAGAAGCCAGCAGCTCTGCCACTTCCTGCGTGTTAAATGGGACTTCGCAAATGATCGTACGGTCCACATAACTCAAATAGCCAGTGATCAGGGCAGTCTCACCTGAATTCCGCCCGAAGAGTTCCACGACACCAATGCGTTCATGCGAACCAATGGAGGTGCGGAAATTTGTGATGAGATTGACTGCCTGCGTGACAGCGGTGGAAAAACCAATACAATATTCTGTCCCCAGCACATCGTTATCCATTGTTTTAGGAATAGCGTTAAGTTTAACGCCTTCTTTTACCAGGCGGGCAGAGTAACTGAGGGTGTCATCACCACCAATGGTGATCAGGGAGTCAAGCTTGAGGTGATCGATTACATTGAGGATATGGTCGGTGTAATCAGTAATTCCTTCCATCTCATCCACAACCTTACCCCATTTGCTATCGCGCAAAAAATCAGGGGTGTCCTTGGCGCGCACTTTTGACGGATTAGTGCGGGAGGTATGCAGGAAAGTACCGCCAGTGCGGTCCACGCGGCGAACTGCCGTGGGGTTCAAATCTCTGATGTACAGTTCATGGGTTGCAGCATCATTTATGTCATAACCCAATAATCCAAGCCATCCCCTTCGAATACCGACGATTTCATAATCCCCATCAAGGCTGTTCTGAACAACTGATTTTATTGCGATGTTCAAGCCAGGGACGTCTCCGCCTCCAGTCAGGATACCAACTCTTTTCTTTGCCATTGCCTGTTCCTTCTTAATTTTCTATTGAGTCAATCAGTGCTTTAGGACTGACGGTTGCCCACCACCTAAACCACTGCAAGCCTAAAAATGTTATTGTGGGCAACAAGAGGATGACCAGAGACGATTCCTCGGTCGACCAATTTTGAGTGATTTGAAAACGACGCCAATGAATAAAAATCAAGGCAAGGTAAGTTACCCAGAAAATAATTCTACCAGAAACGCGCCATTTCTCTATTAAATATTTGAATACGCTGAAAAGTGGAGCAAATAACCAAATGAGATAGATGCCTTCGGAAGTTAGATTGAAAAGATAGAGCAGATTTAGGGTCAACATCAGTTTCCAATGAAATCCGCGCCCTTCGCGTTCCCCGATGCCATACCATTCCACCAGCATCATGACCAACACCACCAGGCTGAGTAATATAGCGATTTGAGCGCTTGCTCCGGGGAATAGTTCCCCAAAAACAATCAGAGGTGTTCGAACCCATGAAAAATCCGGAAATAAGCGCAGGTAGGCTGCAAACCACTCTGCGACCCAGCCCGGGAAGAGGATCAAAGACACAAGAATCAAAAAGGCAATCGAACTGAAAAAAATCTTTGCCAGGGAATTGTCTCTGCGGGCACCAAGCCAGATCATGAACAGGATTACTAGGAAGAGGCTGAGCGGCACCATCCAAACAGAGAGCGCGAAAAGCAAACCCGCCATCGTGCCTTGCCGTTCACGCGCCAGGTGAACGGCCAGCAGTGTCAGGAAGATATATGGCGCATTGACGCTGATCACCAAAACCGTTTTGAATAAGGGGTAGAACACCAATACAAGAATTGAAGTTATCAATAGTTCTACCGTGCTCATCTTCAATCCTGCCATACGGATCGAGAGCACCACACTGAGTATCAGACTGAGCTCGATCAAAGTCATCCAAATCGCCCTGGCGATGTTGTAGGGAACAAAGCTAAAGGGAAGATAAAAAAGCACGAACCAAGCAGGGTCCACAAACCGTCCTTGGCTCAAGCCAAAAGGTTCATTCCCATTCTCATCCAGCAGCTCAAGGGTTGCCTGGTGTGTGGAGTCACTATAGGGAGATGAGCCTGATTGCATCCATTCCCTGGCTGCTACCCATCTGGGGGCGAAATCATCCTGCAAAGGAAAAGTGGAGGCTAAGCGCAAATTTAATAACGTCGCTCCTACCAGCGCGAATAAAATCAGTATTGGAAGCCAAACATTAGCAGTTTTCTTTAGAAACAAATCATCATACCTTTCAAAGCCCGATTCTATCTTTATCGAGCAGCAAGGTCAAATGCTTTTCCCGTGCGGGGTTAGCAGATAATGACCCTTTTATTAATTAACTATGTGAAAGATAACATCATTTAGATGATCCGGTGCCAAGGTAAAGTAGTCTGTCAGCAGGCATACGTAACATTTTCAAAAATGGACTGATAGCAATATCCCCCCTTAATCCTATTTTTGAAAAATTTATTGACAGGCATTTGTGAAAATGGTAACATTCTTGAAAGTGAGCATAACATCTGCCCACTTACTTGGTTAGCTTCGAACATATCAGACCGGTTATGTGGAGAGCTGGTCACAATATTTTCCAAACAGCAAACCAATATCGCCATTTCCTTAACAAAAGAAAATAAGGAGTAACAGATGAAAAGTAAGAAGTTTCTAGTTCAAATGGTACTGTTGATTATGAGCTTTGTATTGATTTTTTCAAGCACAGCTTGCCGATCAACTGAAGTACCTCCCGCAGAGCAGCCCGCTGAGACGGAGCCTGTAGTAGAAGCACCGGAAGAAAAGCCCTACAAGATAGGGATAATGACCGGAACTGTCTCCCAGGGTGAAGAGGAATACCAGGAAGCCATGAACCAGATCGCCAAATACGGCGATATGATTGTTCATGCCACCTATCCTGACAACTTCTCCACAGAGACCGAAACGACAATCTCCCAAGTCGTGCAGATGGCTTCTGACCCTGATGTGAAGGCGATCGTCTTTGTGCAGGCAATCCCCGGTGCTGCAGCAGCCATTGAGAAAGTTCGGGAAATCCGACCTGACATGCTGTTTGTAGCCGGTGTTCCTGCTGAAGATCCTCCTATCATTGCAGAAAAAGCAGACATCGTATTGCAGGTTGACGAAATCTCGATGGGTCGCACCATCCCTGAACTGGCTGCCAAGATGGGTGCCAAAACCTTCATCCACTACTCATTCCCCAGGCATCTGTCCTATGCGACTATTGCCCGGCGGCTTGAGATCATGAAGGAAACCTGTGCGGAATTAGGGATCGAACTGGTGGAAGTCAACGCTCCAGATCCAACCGGTGACGCAGGCGTCTCAGGCGCACAGCAGTTTATTACTGAGGACGTTCCACGGCAGATCGCAACCTACGGTAAAGACACAGCCTTCTTCTCCACGAACTGTGCCATGCAGGAACCTCTCATCCGGACCATTTGGGAAAACGGTGCGATTTATCCACAGCAGTGCTGCCCAAGCCCCTATCATGGGTATCCCGCTGGTTTGAACATTGATGTCAAGGGTCACGAAGGCGATGTACAGTACATGCTGGATCAAATTGCCATCAAGCTGAAGGAAAAGGGTCAGGAAGCCCGCATGTCGACCTGGGGTGTTCCCATCAACATGTTGATGATTGACGCCGGTGTCCGCTACGCGATCAAATTTGCGGAAGGACAGGTCACCGATCCAAGAGACACAGAAGCTTTCATTGCAACCTTGAATGAAGCGTCTGCCGCACGTGGTTTGGGCGATCTGACAGTGACGAACTACAACGAAGACGGCGTTAACCTGCCCAACTTCCTGATGTTGCTGGCTCCTTTCTATGATTTCTCGCAGAACACCGCAGCCGCGGAAGTTGAAGAAGTTGAGCCCTACAAGATAGGGATAATGACCGGAACTGTCTCCCAGGGTGAAGAGGAATACCAGGAAGCCATGAACCAGATCGCCAAATACGGCGATATGATCGTCCATGCCACCTATCCTGACAACTTCTCCACAGAGACCGAAACGACAATCTCCCAAGTCGTGCAGATGGCTTCTGACCCTGATGTGAAGGCGATCGTCTTTGTGCAGGCAATCCCCGGTGCTGCAGCAGCCATTGAGAAAGTTCGGGAAATCCGACCTGACATGCTGTTTGTAGCCGGTGTTCCTGCTGAAGATCCTCCTATCATTGCAGAAAAAGCAGACATCGTATTGCAGGTTGACGAAATCTCGATGGGTCGCACCATCCCTGAACTGGCTGCCAAGATGGGTGCCAAAACCTTCATCCACTACTCATTCCCCAGGCATCTGTCCTATGCGACTATTGCCCGGCGGCTTGAGATCATGAAGGAAACCTGTGCGGAATTAGGGATCGAACTGGTGGAAGTCAACGCTCCAGATCCAACCGGTGACGCAGGCGTCTCAGGCGCACAGCAGTTTATTACTGAGGACGTTCCACGGCAGATCGCAACCTACGGTAAAGACACAGCCTTCTTCTCCACGAACTGTGCCATGCAGGAACCTCTCATCCGGACCATTTGGGAAAACGGTGCGATTTATCCACAGCAGTGCTGCCCAAGCCCCTATCATGGGTATCCCGCTGGTTTGAACATTGATGTCAAGGGTCACGAAGGCGATGTACAGTACATGCTGGATCAAATTGCCATCAAGCTGAAGGAAAAGGGTCAGGAAGCCCGCATGTCGACCTGGGGTGTTCCCATCAACATGTTGATGATTGACGCCGGTGTCCGCTACGCGATCAAATTTGCGGAAGGACAGGTCACCGATCCAAGAGACACAGAAGCTTTCATTGCAACCTTGAATGAAGCGTCTGCCGCACGTGGTTTGGGCGATCTGACAGTGACAAACTACAACGAAGACGGCGTTAACCTGCCCAACTTCCTGATGTTGCTGGCTCCTTTCTATGATTTCTCGCAGTAGAGAGATCCTGATTAACGACTAAACTCCACAAAGCGCCGGCTTGCAGAGCGCAAGCCGGCACTTCTTTTTGAAAACAGAAGAAGGAGGCACAGTATTGGAAGACCAATATTTGTTGTCAATGAATAATATTTCCAAAGAATATTATGGCAATCGGGTTCTGAAAGGCGTTAACCTCAAAGTCAAGCCGGGTGAAATCCATGCCCTGGTAGGAGAAAACGGTGCTGGCAAATCCACCTTGATGAATATTCTTTTTGGTATGCCCGTTATATACTCCACAGGAGGATTTGAAGGGGAAATCCAGATGAGTGGCGAATCAACATCCATTGATTGCCCACACACTGCCATGAACTGTGGAATTGGCATGGTTCACCAGGAATTCATGCTTATCCCTGAATTCAATGTCACAGAAAATATCAAGTTGGGCAGAGAAATTGGTGAACCTACCGCCTTCAGCAAGATTTTTGGCAATTTACTTGACAAATTGAATTGGCCACAGATGTCCAGGGATGCCCGAAAGGCTCTGGATAGCATCGGGATGATGAACATTGAAGAATATGCCAAGGTGGCAGGAATGCCGATTGGTTATAAGCAATTTGTCGAAATCGCCCGTGAAATTGATAAAACTGGAATAAAGTTGCTGGTTTTCGACGAACCTACCGCTGTTTTGACTGAAGGCGAAGCGGACCGACTCTTGGAGATTATGCGGTTGATTGCTCAGAAAGGAATTGCAATCATCTTTATTACCCACAGGTTAACTGAGGTTATGGCTGTAGCTGATAGTATGACTATTTTGCGGGATGGTGAATTTGTAGCCCGTAAAGATGTCAAGGAAATTAACCTGGCAAGAATTGCTGAACTCATGATCGGTCGAAAGGTCGATAAACTGGTTGACGACAGTCTTTTAAGAAGCCGGGATCTGTCAGATGACAAAATCGCACTCGAATTCAAAAATTATCACGTGGACATGCCAGGCGAACGCGTGAAAGGCATGAACATCAAAATCCGTGAAGGTGAGATCTTTGGGTTCGGTGGACTAGCAGGACAGGGCAAAATTGGTATCGCCAACGGCATCATGGGTCTTTTTGATACGCAAGGGGATATCTACGCTTTTGGAAAACGCCTGGATCTCAGCAAGTTGGGTGAAGCCCTCCGCAATGATATTGCCTTTGTTTCAGAAGACCGAAGAGGTGTTGGTTTGCTGCTTGGCGAATCGATCGAACGGAATATCACCTTTTCAGCAATGCAGATTAAAGATGAATTTCTGACACACATAGGCCCCATCAAACTTTTGGATAAAGCCAAAGCGGATCAACATACCCGGGACATGATCAAACTGCTGGATATCCGCTGCACTGGAACTTCCCAGGCGGCTGGCAGTCTTTCGGGAGGCAATCAACAAAAAGTCTGCCTTGCCCGGGCTATCACGATGGACCCGAAAATTTTAATTGTTTCAGAACCAACCCGCGGTATTGACATAGGCGCAAAAAAACTGGTTTTGGAGTATCTTACAAAAATTAATCGTGAACAGGGAACAACGATTGTGATGATCAGTTCAGAATTGGTGGAACTTAGATCTCTGTGCGACCGTATAGCGATCGTCTCTGAAGGAAAAGTTTTCTCGGTAATGAAACCTGATGATTCTGACGCGGCATTTGGTTTGGCCATGGCAGGGGTCAGAGAGGAGGAAGCTGCATGAAAACCTTGAAGAATATTTACGAGAACATCGGACTGCCAAGATTAATTATCGGTTTGTTTTTCATCTTCCTCGTTGTTACATCGATAGTTTTGGGGTTTTCGCCAGCTGCGTTATTCAGCGATGTTCTCAGGCGCTGGTTAATGTATGGAACCTTGGTGTTAGCAATGGTTCCAGGTATTCAAAGTGGTATCGGATTGAATTTTGGCATATCGTTGGGTATTTCCGCAGGACTTTTGGGTTCAGTTTTTGCAATGGAAATTAGTTTTCTCAGAAACTGGAACGAAGTGCTGGGGGCTGGCGCGCCCTGGTTAACACTTCTGTTAGCCCTTTTATTTGGGATAATCATGGCAGCAATTTTGGGGACTCTCTACGGTATGCTTCTCAACCGGGTCAAAGGCTCAGAAATGACAGTCTCCACTTATGTTGGTTTTTCTGTGATTGCCTTCATGAACATCGTTTGGCTCTCGCTCGCATTTAAAAATGGTGAGTTGAGCTGGCCTCTTCAAGGCCGGGGCTTGCGCAACACAGCCAGTCTTTCAGGCAGCTTCGGAGGTTTATTAAGCAATCCGGATGTGGTCCAGTCAACGCAGCCGGCGTGGCTGCATTGGTTAGCTTTCAAAATTGGAGATTTTACTGTTCCGCTTGGATTGATTTTAGTCTTTGCCCTGCTGTGTTTCATTATCTGGCTTTTTTTCAGAAGCAAACTTGGTATTGCCATGAGCGCCGCAGGTGAAAATCAATTATTCACCACCACCACGGGCATCAATGTGGACGGAAAACGCATTCAGGGGACAGCAATTTCAACTGTTCTTGGTGCAGTAGGGATAATTCTCTATGCTCAGACTTACGGATTTTTACAACTTTACAATGCACCCCTGATGATGGGTTTTGCCAGCGTTGCTTCAATTTTGATTGGCGGCGCCTCTGTAAGACGAGCGAAAATCTCGCACGTTCTGATCGGCACTCTGCTTTTCCAGGGAATCCTTGTGACCGCCCTGCCGGTGGTCAATGAAGTGATTGAAATTGGTACTCTGCCAGAAGTGTTGCGGATCATTATTTCCAATGGCATCATCCTGTACGCCTTATCCAAAACGAAAGGAGGAAACCAATGAGCCAAAAAACTAACGTCTTACAAAAAGCTGGTTCTTTCCTCTTTGACAATAAAGTCATGATTGCTTTCGCGGCAATTTGTGTGGCTGCGATTGTGCTTTCCGGCAGTCCCATGACCTTCATTGTGGATGGTGTTTTCACCCGCATAACCCGTAACACCTTTACAGTGCTGGCTTTGATTATTCCTGTCCTGGCCGGTTTAGGCTTGAACTTTGGCATAGTGATTGGTGCCGTTGCAGCCCAAATCGCTGTATTCTGCGTTGTATACTGGGGCTTTGGTGGTTTTAGCGGCATGCTACTGAGCGTGTTAATTGCTACCCCGCTGGCTGTGCTATTTGGTTATCTGGTGGGTAAACTTTTCAACCGCATGAAAGGCGCGGAGATGATCGCCGGGCTCATTCTGGGCTACTTTGCTGATGGTTTATACCAGTTATTGTTCCTGGTTATCATCGGTGGAATTATCCCGGTCAACAATCCCAAATTGATCATTTCTGGAGGAGTGGGGGTCAAAAACACGATCGATTTGACGGGTAATCTGAAATATGCGATCGATTCTGTGCGGATGGTAGATATCGTCACGGTTTTATTTTATGTGGTGTTGGCTATCACCCTCATTAAAGTTGTCTTGCATCTGCTCAAAAAATATCAGTTGAACAAAGGCGATTTCATCCTCTTCGGGGTTGTCGGGCTTTTGTTTGGCATCTCCTATATACCCGTTATCGAAAGGTTCCTTTCCACTGACCGCCTGGGTCTGTTGGATGCTCTGACGGCGGTGCTGATAGTTCTGGCAGTCGTGCAGATCATCAAAATCGTCAAATCGATCTGGATTGACAAACAACCCGCCAAAAACTTGGTCAAACCGATATTGGCATTACTGGGTTACGGTCTGATCTTCGGTCTGACCTTTATTCCTGAGATCGAAAACATGCTTTTGTTCGTCAAGTTGCCAGTTTTGCCGTTTCTGTTAATTGCGGGATTGTGCTGGTTTAATCATAAGATTCTATCCACACGCCTGGGGCAAAATATGCGCACGGTAGGACAGAGCCAGAGCGTCGCAATGGCTTCGGGAATCAACGTAGATCAGACCCGTGTGATTGCCATGATCATCTCTACTGTTTTGGCAAGCTGGGGACAATTGATCTTCCTGCAGAACATCGGTACCTTCTCAACCTACGGCGCCCATACGCAGATCGCACAATTTGCCATCGCAGCCCTGCTGGTTGGCGGCGCCTCGGTGCAGAAAGCCACGAACAAGCAGGCCATCATTGGCGTCATTCTGTTCCATACACTGTTTATCGTAGCACCGCAAGCTGGCAAACAACTGTTTGACAACGCTCAGATCGGTGAGTACTTCCGGGTCTTTGTTTCCTACGGCGTTATCGCTTTATCGCTGGCAATGCATGCCTGGAAGCAATTTAAAAAAGAGGTTCAACCCCCAGCAGAAGGAATCGACTTGGGCAATTCTGCCCTTCCTCCAGTGGTTGAGAAACAGCAAATTCTTAATAAATAGTATTCTACTAGTAGTTTTTCCTATAAGATCACACAAAAGCACCTTCTCACGAATGTGCTTTTGTGTTTTTATCAATATTTTCTAATAATTATCAATTTGGTCGACTTCTCAACTAGTTCTTATTTTACACTTGAATTTTGTCTTAAAATATCGTACTCTATTGAAACGAAAAACAAAAACACAGAAAAGGTCCACTGCTTATACATGGCAAGATTGAACAACCAACCCATAATTGAAGAAGATTCCCCCTCATCATCTCTAAACCGCCTTCTGGATTTTGCTCGAAAAAAGTCTTACGTGACTAACGATGATATCCTGCAATTCTTCCCGGAAGTCGAACAAGATATTGACCAGCTTGAGGGCGTCTATAATGCCCTCAGCAATGCCGGCATCCGCATCAAAGAAGACGACATGCCCGGAAACGAACCCTCTGATAAGGAGTTGTCAGAAACGGCAGATGAGGAACCCACCATCGATGACCTGGCAAACATCGACACTGATGACACAATCGGTCTATACCTGAAAGAGGTTAGCCGGGTGCCGTTGCTGAATGACATTGAAGAAGAGGTCGTTCTGGCGCAGCGCATCGAACGAGGTCGAATTGCCAGGGCTGAGCTCGCCCAAGGGAACCTGAGCAACAAAAAACGCCAGGAACTTTTGCGCTTTATTGAAGATGGCAGCGAAGCCCGCGACCACCTCATCACCGCAAATTCCCGCTTAGTCATCAGTGTCGCCAAGAAATACATGGGGCGCGGTGTTCCTTTTTTGGATCTGATCCAGGAAGGAAACATCGGCTTGATTCGCGCTACCAAGAAATTCGAGTATCAGCGCGGACACAAATTCAGCACCTACGCCACCTGGTGGATCCGCCAGGCTGTCACCCGCGCGATTGCCGACCAAGGCAGAACTATTCGCGTTCCAGTGCACATGGGCGATCAAATCAACAAACTTTTGCGCGTCCAGCATCAGCTCACCCAGAAACTGGGGCGGGATCCATCGGTTGAAGAATTGGCGGAAACGCTGGAAGTACTGCCAAAGAAGGTCGAAAACATGATCCAGGTTGCCCGCCGACCACTTTCCCTTGAGACACCCACGGATGATGAGGAAGATTCCGTGCTCGGTGACTTTATCGAAGATGACGAAGCTTCTCCTCCGGATGAAACCGCCACCTTCAACCTGCTGCGTGAACACCTTGTGGAAGTATTAGACTCCCTCCCTCCCCGCGAAGTGCGCATCCTGCAGTTGCGCTACGGTTTGCTGGATGGGCAGGCATACACTTTGGAAGAAGTTGGGCGAAAAATGGGCGTCACCCGGGAACGCGTGCGCCAAATTGAAGCCCAGGCACTCACCCGCCTGCGTCACCCCAGTGTGAGGCGCAAGTTGCGCGATTATCTCGGAGACTAGCTGTGACCGAGCAAAAAAAAGAAATAACTCAACCTTTTGAGGTCAACAGTCCCACGCCCGCTCATTCCGGAGAAGAGGGTACGCAGCCAATCAAAGTTACGCCCGATGCGCCACAGGCACAACTGCCGGATTGGTTACTCAAGTTTGCCTCAAGCCCGGAGCAGTCAGTGGACGAAATTCAAGATGCTGATAAGCCAGAAATCTTTACTTCATTCCCTGATGACGTGGAAGAAGAGGAACAATTTATTCCTCCTGCGATGCCTGGCGAGTCTGAATGGCAGGAATTATCAGAATTCCAGGACCAGGATCCACTGGATTTGGAACCAGCTGAAGAAGCACAAATTTCTACTGCAGAAATTGAATCTTTAGATGCGCCTGAAGCCGGACTGGATACAAAGCTGATCGAAGAAGCAGAAACACCATTTGCGGAGAAACCGCAGCTCGATTTGGCTGAAAGTTTCAAACAGGAAATACGCGACTTGTTCAAAGAAAATCAGCGAGAGGAAGCCCTTGAACTAATTCGTGCTAACAAGACCAATCCTGTTTTAGCGGAAGCCGCAAAGAAAACCTTACGCTCCCAACTGACGCTCGCCTCAGACACGGGCGACCTTTGGGACATCTACGATGAGCTCAACAACTCATTGGATTAAGAAAATTCTCTGACTGGAGCATGATATGGAACGTTCTTTAGTGTTGGTTAAGCCCGATGGCGTGCAGCGGGGGTTGATTGGTGAGGTGATCACCAGACTCGAAAACCGTGGGCTGCGCCTTGTTGCGGCAAAATTCCTGCAGGTCAGCCCGGAACTGGCAAAACAGCATTATGCTGTTCACGCGGGAAAACCATTTTTTGATGGCTTGATTACCTTTATCACCTCCTCGCCTGTCATGGCAATGGTCTGGACCGGTCCCGATGCAATTGTCGCCATCCGCCAGACGATGGGAAAAACTCGCGGAACTGAAGCCGACCCAGGCACAATTCGCAGTGATTATGGCATCCAAAATCAGAAGAACCTCACCCATGCTTCAGACTCTCCGGAAAACGCCGAAGTTGAGATAGCCCTATGGTTCAAACCGGAAGAACTGGTCGATTGGAAGCGCTGCACTGAGGACTGGAGCTTTTAATGGCAAAAGAGGGTTTGGATTCCTACGTTACAGTCTATAGCGCTCATGGTCGCTTGGATGCTGAGACGATCAAGGCTTTCCTTGAAGCGCAGGGCATCCCCGTTTACATCGACCAGGACACCCTGGGGCTGATCTACAGCTTTACGGTTGGTGACCTTGGCGCGGTGGGAATCAATGTGCGTCCGGAAGATGCCGAAAAGGCCAAAGAGCTTTTAGCGGCGATGGAAGAAGGCGATTTTTCGAATGAGATCTTTGTCGAAGAGGAAAATGCTGCGAACGCGCCCCACATCGGACCGCTCGAAACCGAGGATGATGAGCTGAAAGGCAGGAAGAGGGTTCTTTTCCTGTGCACAGGCAACTCAGCCCGCAGCCAGATGGCTGAAGCAATCGTAAACAATGACTGCTGGGACGCGTGGGTTGCCTTTAGTGCCGGCACCGAACCGACCGGCAGAGTGAATCCATTCGCGCAGCAAGTCATCGAGGAAGCGAATGTTTATCATCAAGGGCGTTCGAAATCAACAGAAGAGTTTTCAGGTCAGGTCTTTGACCTGGTGGTCACCGTCTGTGACCATGCCAACGAGACCTGCCCGCTCTGGCTTAGACAAGGTGAGAAGGTTCACATCGGTTTTGAAGATCCTGCCGCGTTTAAAGGCAGTGATGAGGAAAAATTAGCAGTCTTTCGCAAGACCTTCGCCCTGATACGCGCGACCATCCCACCCTTGCTCAGCAAGTACGCAGATTGATCAATCGTTCAAGTTGTCAGTTTCAGTTTAAATTGCTTCGTATCTCACTATGACGGGAAAGGTCATATGGAGACCTTCGGTCAATTCCCGTGCATGGTTGCCCTGGATTAAGAACCAGGGCAGGCGAGACCGGCACGATCAGGAACTGTCATTGCGAAAGTCTGTTAATCTGTCATTTAATCTGTCATTGCGAACTTCTTTTGTAAAGCAATCTAAAATGATGGAATGTCAGAAATAGTGGAGGTTGCAAAATGCAGTTGTTACCCGCGAAGTGGAAGGGGTTAGGTGTTTGTGACCCTCTCACGCTGCTGATGTGCAAACTGTTTAGATTGCTTCGTGCCTCGCAATGACAGATGAAAAAGATTCATGTGAACCCCTCACGCTGCTGATGTGCAAACAGTTTAGATTGCTTCGTGCCTCGCAATGACAGATAACGAATGACCCCAAGGCAGGGCTTTTCCTGATCCCCTACCCTGACGGGCACTTCGTCGAGGAAGGAGGATAAAGGGGGTGAGTCTTGTTATCCTGAATGCGGTGAATAATCAGATTCTTCGGAAAAGAGGCTCAGAATGGCAATTACTTTTTTTGGTGGGTTGGCTATCGCGAGGCATAGGTTGGTATGGATTCCATGACGCCATACTCTTCGAGCACGATGATCCACCCTGTGATCGCATTTTCCAATATTTTTTGATTATTCTCTCGTTGGAAAGCTGTTTTCAGGGCACTAAAATGAGAAACTCCGGTTTTATAAATTGCGCATTCTATAGAAATACTTGTCAACCAGGGCGTCGTTGTGCAGCTTGATGCTGGGGTCTTCATAAGCAAGATGCCCATTGTAGTAAACATCTGGCTCAATACCTGATTCAAGAAGATTCTCACAGGTCTGCACCAGCAAAGCTGGCACAATAAAAGCGGCTGGTATGGTGGAGGTGGCTCCAACTTTCTGGGAGAGACCCGCAAGCTCAATCGCGGCGTCGCCATAAAGCGAGCAATTGTCGATCACGACATCTGCCACATCTTTCAGCTTCTTGCCGCTGCTATGGTGGGTTGTAAGCTGATCGGCGTAGCTGATGTTGGTGATTGCTATCACAGGCACGCCCCGTTCTTTGGCTCCTAAAGCCACATCAATTGTGGCGGCATTGTTGCCAGAGTTGGAGATACAGATCATAGCATCGGGAGGAAGAACGCGGTTGTATTCCACGAGTACCCTGCCAATGCCCTCTAGCTTTTCCAGCTTGCTGGTTTTGGTGACTTCATTGACACCCGCCACAGCTGACTCAAAAATCGCATGCACGTTCGCTAATGTAGCAGCACGCCAAAACACATCCTCTGCTATGAGGCTGGAATGCCCCGAGCCAAACAAATGAATGATTCCATTGTTCTTAGTGGTGTTTGTGAGGATTTCCGCAGCCTTAGTGATATTGGCTTCTTGTGTCTTGAGAACATCCTCCACCACCTCTTGCATTACTTCAAAGTAGCGTTGCCAACTTCTCATCCGAACCTCCAGATTTTATTTGTGGTGATTATATCCATGCTCATCCGGTTAAGGGTAAATTGTGTGCTGAAAGATCAGAGTAACAGGCTGCTAACACTCTTGAACTTTAACAACGGTCCTATTTGACAAGCCCTACCCTTTGGTTTATAAGTCAGGAATGAAATCTGCTTCCCGTTGCTTATTCATTCCGGTAATTCTCAGCCTCGTGCTTGCCAGTGGCTGCGGTCAGATCAAAACTCCGCCAGTGCCAACTGAGACAGCAATTGCCGCACCCACAGTTCAGGTTCCTGAACAGCTTTTTACTCCTGAAGCGGTCGCTGAAATTGCTCCGACCCCGGAGGCGTCCATAACAGACGCTGACCTTGCGCTGGCATTTGGCGATTTTCGCGAAGCCTACAAACTTTACTCTGGCACGCTGCCGCAAGACACAGATGAGTTCAAAGCCGCAGCGCTTTTTGGGCAGGGGCTGACCTTCTATAAACAGGAAGATTATTATCAATCCAGCCGCATTTTGAATGATCTGATCCAGAAGTACCCCACCACCTTGCCGGCTGCCAGAGCCCACCTCATCCTTGGCGAGATCGCCCTGGCAGATGACCACGCGGAGGATGCCTTAGCTGAATTTCAGGCTTATGCCGCAGCCCGACCTGGCGTAATTGACCATTATGTCTATGAAAAGATCGGCGACTTGCTGAGCGAGGATGGTCAAACTGAAGCAGCTTTTGAGGCGTACAAAACCGCCTACCTGGCAGCCCCTTCCACCGAAAACCTCTCCCTTGCCCAAAAGGTCGCGTCTGGGTACGCAAATCTGGGTCAAGACCAAGCTGCGATTGACATCTATAAAGAAATTTATTTTAAAACAGGCAGCGATTTAACGAAAGCTCAAATGGATCTTCTGATCGGTCGCATTTTGATTGGGAGTGGACAGGAAGAAGAAGGCTATAGCTATTACCAGGATGCTGTCAATAATTTCCCCTACGCCTACGACAGTTACTCAGCCTTGCTGGCACTGCTGGATGCCAATCAGGAAGTCAATGAATTGCAGCGCGGATTGATCAACTACTATATCGGACAGTATCTGCTTGCCATCGATGCCTTTGACCGCTTCATCGCGAATAGCAATGTGGATCTCGACAAAGCCCTCTACTACAAGGGAATGGCCATGAGGGCGCAGGGTTTGGTTTTGGCGGGTCTTGAGTCCAACGAACGCCTGCAGGCAAATTTTGCGGGTGGTACAGATGAGGACAAAGCAGCAATCCAGCTTTGGAGTGAGTTGATTGCCAGTTATCCTGCCAGCTCCTATCGTATGGACGCGATCCAAGCCATCATCGAGACCCAAAACCGCTACCTGGGGCAAATCCAGCTGGCAATCGACACCGCCCTCAGCCTGGCAGCCGAACTTCACTCTGACGCGGAAGCCCCTGATCTGCTTGATACTGCCGCAAGCTACCAGTTATTTGATAATCAAAAGCAAGCCGCTGCGGATTCCTGGACGCGCATCGCGCTCGATTTCCCAAGCTCCGAAAAAGCTTTCAACGGTTTGTTCTTTGGAGGCTCGGTTTATTATGAGCTGGGTCAGTTCGAAAAAGCGGCAGCCAATTTTAACCGCATAATTCCAATGAGCGCTGATCCTTTTGAACTTTCAGCAGCATATTTCTGGCTGGGCAAAATCAGCAAGGCACAAGGGAAGGATGATGAAGCCCGGCTAAACTGGCAAGCTGCAATAAACCAGGCGCCTTATGGGTATTACGGCATCCGGGCAGCGGAGTTGCTGGAAGGTCGCTCACCGTTCCAGGAACCACCGCAACTGAAGCTTGCTATCGACTTGCCGGATCTGCGCATCCCTGCAGGTGTATGGCTGAAGACTGCCTTCAACCTCCCGACCAATACTAACCTGGATTACAGTTCGGAGCTTTTCGACCACCCGACTTTTATCCGAGCCATGGAGTTTGACCGCCTGGGGATGTTTGGGAATGCTTCCTCTGAGCTGAGCAGCTTGCTCAGTGAAAACCAAGACGACCCGCTGGACATTTTCAGGCTTATAAAAGTATTCCTGGAAAGAGGCTACTACCGCTTGGCATTGGAAGCCAGCAAGATCATCGCGAAACTGTCAGGTTACGCCGACACGCCTTTTTCAGCAGCATATCCGCCATATTTCACCTACATTGAATATGGCGCTTATTACCTGCCATGGATCCAGGCTGCAGCAGACAAATATGACCTCTCAGTGTTACTGCTGCTGAGCGTTATCTACCAAGAGAGCCACTTTGGCGCACAGGCTGCCTCTGGAGTTGGCGCGCGCGGGATTATGCAATTGATGCCTGCCACCGCCCAGCAAATTGCCACCGAGACCGGTTTTTTGCCCGATTTTACGGCGTCTGATCTGGACGTGCCCTATTACAACCTCGAGCTTGGAAGTAACAATTTAGCCAGGATGTTATACGCATTTGACGGAGATAATTATAAGGCTTTAGCAGCTTATAACGCCGGTTGGAGGAATGTGACTGATTGGGCAAAGTTAACCGGCAATGACCCGGATGTTTTCCTAAACACCATACGATACCTGGAAACAAGAGTGTATATTCGGAATATCACAGAGATTTTCAACCGTTACGCGTTGATCTATGGTAATTAACCCGGCATAAACACAAAGCAGAATGCCAAAAATAATAGGACAAGACAGTCTTGGGCATATAGATACTGTGGTGGAGTCTGGGCAGCCTTTTGACCCAGATAATGGCAGAAGATTGTCCGTTCCCTTTTAGATTCACACGGTTCCTACGAAGGCGACAATGACAGGGCCGGTAAATGGCTACTATCTATCCCGTAGTATGTCATTCTGAGTGTCAACGAAGAATCTTACCGACGAATGGGCAAGATCCTTCACTTCGTTCAGGATGACAAATTAGGGGAAAACTGGAAGCACTCGGATCGTCATAATACGAAAACTTCTCGTGCCGTCAATCCGCAGCACGAATGGGAATCGCCGAAGGTCCTTGAGATTGAGAGCTTAGATTGCTTCGTTCCTCGCAATGACAGTATACAGGGCGAGGCAAAGTGCCCGTAGGATATTGACCGCACTGCGACCCTTAATAATCGTAACTGAGGCGTGCTGTATATCCGCCGCACAAATGGGAATCGCTGAAGGTCCTTGAGGTCGAGAGCTTAGATTGCTTCGTTCCTCGCAATGACAGTATACAGGGCGAGGCAAAGTGCCAGTAGGGTACTGACTGCACTGCGACCTTTAATAATCGTAACTGAGGCGTGCTGTCTCTACGCCACTATTGTAGGAATCGCTGAAGCGTCTTGAGATTGAGAGCTTAGATTGCTTCGTTCCTTGCAATGACAGTATACAGGGCGAGGCAAAGTGCCCGTAGGATATTGACCGCACTGCGACCTTTTTTAGCTGTAACGTGAATGTGCTTACTCTCCGCCGCTGTTGTGGGAATCGCTGAAGGTCCTTGAGGTTGAGAGCTTAGATTGCTTCGTTCCTCGCAATGACAGAAAAATGCATAGTGACAACCCATCAAAGTACGTAAAGGGATACTTAGGTACCAGAAATTCCCGATCAAAAAAAGGCTCCGATAAAGGAGCCGTTTTCTATTAGTCTAGTAAGATCTAGCCGTGCTTCAACGCAGCGTGAGCAGCTGCCAGACGAGCCAAAGGCACACGGAATGGCGAGCAGCTCACGTAGTTGTTGCCGATCATATGGCAGAACTCGATCGAGCTCGGGTCACCGCCGTGTTCACCGCAGATTCCGACTTCCAGTTCCGGACGAACAGCACGGCCGTCTTCAACAGCACGTTTCATCAGGCGGCCAACGCCATCACGGTCAAGCTGCTGGAAGGGATTCTTTTCGAGGATACCCTTTTCAACATACACACCCAGGAAGGTGCGTTCCGCGTCATCGCGGCTATAGCCAAAGGTCATCTGGGTCAGGTCATTGGTGCCAAAGGAGAAGAACTCGGCGTATTCTGCGATCTCAGCAGCTGTCACTGCAGCACGCGGAATTTCAATCATGGTGCCGAATTTATAAGCAACCTCAACGCCCTTCTCAGCCATGACATCCTTGGCGATTTTCACCAGGGTGGGCTGGACTTCCTTGAGCTCGTTCACGTGACCGGTCAGGGGGATCATCACTTCAGGGTGAGGATCGAAACCGTTGAGTTTTGCATCGCAGGCGGCCTCAAAAATCGCGTGAACCTGCATCTTCATGATGTCAGGATAGATGATACCCAGGCGGATGCCGCGCAAGCCCATCATGGGGTTGCTTTCGTGCAGCCCCATGACAATATCGAGCATTTGCTGTTTTTCTGCCAGACCCTCAGTGAAACCCTTGGCTTTGAGAGTCGCAACCTCGGTCAGCAGGTCTTCCATGCTGGGGAGGAACTCGTGCAGCGGAGGATCGATCAGACGGATGATAACCGGCAAACCAGTCATCGCCTCAAAGAGCCCGTAGAAGTCACTGCGTTGGAGCGGCAGGATCTTCTTGAGCGCGCCAAAGTACGCCTTGGATTCAGGTGAATTCTCGATCTTGTCTTTTTGCGCGTCGATTTCAGCCTTGAGAGCTGCCTTATCTTTCTCATTCAGGCTGCGACCTTCAAGGCGACCAGCTGCATAAGCTTTTTCGAGTTGCTCGAGGCTGTTCAGCATGCGCTGAGTAGCTTCGGAGTTCATGATCATCGACTGCACGTCTGGCAGACGCTCGGTTTCAAAGAACATGTGCTCAGTACGGCAAAGGCCGATACCCTTGGCACCGTAAGTGCGGGCGCGTCTGGCATCAGCAGGATAATCAGCGTTCGCCCAAACCTGCAGGCGGGAAACCTCATCTGCCCAACCCAGGAGTGTCATCAGTTCTTTCTGTTCTGAGAGGTCCGGAGTTGTCAGTCCGAGCTGACCGACGAAGACTTCTCCGGTGGTTCCGTCAAGAGAAATCCATTCACCCTCGTTGACGGTAATACCGCGGCAGGTCATCTGGCGCTTGTTCATATCGATAGCGATATCCGCAGCACCAACCACGCAGGGAACACCAAACTGGCGGGCAACCACTGCGGCATGCGAAGTAGCGCCGCCCTCACTGGTGAGGATGCCCTTGGCTGCCAGCATACCATGCACATCGTCTGGCTTGGTAAACGGACGCACCATGATGACATCCTGTTTTTCAACAGTGTGCATCTTTTCAACAAGGTCAGCATCGAAGTAGATCCGTCCAACAGCCGCTCCAGGAGAGGCATTCACGCCCTTGGCGTAATAGCGACCTTCTCTGCGAGCTTTTTCCATATCGGTAAGTGAGAATTGAGGATGCAGCATTTGGTCAATCTGCTCAGGGGTAACCCGGTTGAGTGCGGTGGTTTTGTCAATCAAACCTTCCTGCACCATGTCGTGAGCGATCTTGATGGAGGCTTTGGCTGAGCGTTTCCCATTTCGAGTTTGGAGCATCCAGAGCTTGCCGTGTTCAATGGTGAACTCAACATCCTGCATATCCTTATAATGCTTTTCAAGGCGTTCGGTGATCTCGGAGAACTGCTTGTAAACTTCAGGCAATTCGTCTTTCAAACCGAGGATATTGGATGTGTTGCGGATGCCTGCCACGACGTCTTCGCCCTGAGCATTCATCAAATATTCACCAAACATGATGTTTTCGCCAGTCTGAGGATCACGAGTGAAGGCTACACCTGTTCCTGAGTCGTTGCCCATGTTGCCAAAGACCATGGTCTGGATATTAACAGCAGTACCAAGGTCGTCGGGGATATTCTCTCGGCGGCGATAGTCGATGGCGCGTTTTGCATTCCAGGAGTCAAACACAGCTTTGGCAGCCAGCTCAAGTTGTTTGTAAGGATCCTGTGGAAATTCGAAGCCTGTCTGCTCCAGGAAAACTTTCTTGTAGGCTTCGGTGATGGCAGCCCAGTCAGCTGCAGTCATTTCAGTGTCGCTCTTGTAACCTTTTTCTGCTTTGTAGGCTTTCAGAGGTTCTTCAAAATGTTCGTCATCGATGCCCATAACCACGGTGCCGAGCATGTGGACGAGCCGGCGGTAGGAGTCGTTTACGAAACGTTCGTCACCGCTCTTGACCACCAAACCTTTTGCCACTTCGTCATTCAGACCAAGGTTCAATACCGTGTCCATCATGCCAGGCATTGAGAATTTTGCGCCTGAACGGCAAGACACGAGCAAAGGATTTTCGGGGTCACCGAACTTCTTGCCAGCCTGTTCCTCGACCGCTTTCAAGCCTGTCAGCACCTGATCCCACATTCCTTCCGGGAATTCGCGGGTGACCTGAAAAGCATTGCAGGCTTCGGTTGTGATAGTCAGTCCGGGGGGCACTGGCACACCAGCGCGGCTCATATCACCAAGGTTGGCACCTTTGCCTCCAAGTAACCCGCGAACGCCATCCCAACTGCCGGCATAAGCCTCAGCCTGATCAACTTCATTGAATAAATAAACCCATTTTTTTGACATAGATCCTCCTAATGAATCTTGATTGTTTTATACATCCACAATCTAAGAATTTTACCATACGCAGATTGCGGGTGGCGTGTTTAAACTGCCTGTACAAAGAATTGTTCGGACTTAAGCAGAAATGCTTTGATTGTTCCCAGCTAAATTCATCTGCCTGAGATTCAATTTTAGTTCACAGACCTGTTAAAGGACAGTCAGGTGTTTAAACATTTACGGTAAAGAACAATCAATACTGATCTTCTTGAGATTGCCAAGGGATATCAAAAAGGTTGTGGGAGATTTTCTTCTGATCGTATTGTGTACGGGCAGGTTTCTCCTCGGCTGGATGACCAATATAAATAACGTTCAGGGGAATCACAGCTTCTGGCAGGTTGAGAATTGCCTTTATGGAGCTTTCGAGCCTGTTAATCGGATGTACCCCACACCAGAGTGTTCCCAGCCCAATCGCATTCGCAGCGAGAAGCAGGTTTTCAGTAGCCGCACTGCAATCCTGGACCCAAAAGCGTTCTGTCACAAGCCTTTTTAGGGAACCAGGATTGCCGCAGATGCTGATTGCCAAAGGAGCATCCATTTTTCCGAAGGGCAGTATTTTTCGAAGCTCAGCCAGCTTGCCAGGGTCGTCAATCACCACGAAATGCCAGGGCTGCGTGTTCATGGCAGTAGGCGCGGCCATAGCTGCTTCGAGAAGTGACTTAATTTGGGCTTCACTGACCTTTTCTGCAGTAAAGCTGCGGATGCTGCGTCGGCTGAAGATGAAATTCAGATCTGTCATACCACCTCACATACTAACCAGCAATGCGCCGAGGGTATAAGGTACCTCGAGCATCGGCATATGTCCAACACCCGGCAGACATACTGCCCTGCCTTGATGGGCAGATCCTGCTGCCTCCAGGGCGATCTCCACTGGCATAAGCTGATCTTTACCGCCTGCAATCGCAAGGACAGGGCAGGTTAAGGAGCCTACAACAGGCAGACGATTGGGACGTTTCCCAATTGCAGTTTGAACGTTGGTAAATCCTTGTGATGAAGAATTCATGATAACTTCACACATGTGTTCATCCGGCTGAGCAAACTCACCTTCAGGCATCATACGCCTGATCAGGGTGCTCCCGATGCTTTGCGTGCCTTCTACCAATGCACGCCTGGCTTCCTCAAGACGGCTTTCGCGTTTCTCGGGGCTGTCCGAGCGAGCGTTGCTGGTAACCATCACCAGCCCTGCCAGGCGTTCTGGATGGGTTTCCGCGAGTGCTAACGCAATGTACCCTCCCATCGAGTGACCTACCAGTATAAATCTCTCATGACCAAGAGTGTCAGCCAATTGAATCACATCATCGGCCAACTGCTCCAGGCTGGCATCTGCGTTTCCAAGCGGTGTGCGGCCGTGGCCCCTCAGGTCAGGCATAATGAACTGAGCCTGGTCAGCATAGGTATCCGCCATCTCCAACCATATGCTGTGGTCCAGTGCCAAACCGTGGAGCAGATAGACTGGGCGCCCGCTACCGCGGATTTCATAAAATATATCAATGTCATGTAGATGTGCGATCATGTTTGCCATTCCTTTCGTATTCTACACGCGCATAAGCAATCGCTTCCGAAGTCGTGTTGACTTTACCCAAAACCTGTTGCTCCCGGATTGATTCAAGTAGATGACCAATGCATGAGCCAGGTCCAACTGAAAGTTCGCGCTGCAACTGCGATCCATCAACAAGCCGCGGCGGGTTTACCACTTGAGCGTGCTCCTCAAACCATGTGTAAAAGACTTCTTGCAAGATTTCAGGGGTAAAGTGAAATTTACCCACCTTCGTTTCACCCTCTACCATGGCAAGCAGGGCACTATCCAGTCCGTAAGAGCCAAAATCACGGAAAAAACGATAGTAATCCAGCTTTCCCGGCGTGGATGCGGAAAGATCCGCAAGCCTCAAAAAACCGCCTGAAACCGCCTGGAAATAGACTTTTTCTTTCTGCCCGGTTAACAATGCCTGGGCAATCTGTTCCGAAAACACGCTTGGAAAAAGGTGGACTTCACCGGACTGAACCGGGTCAAACAAGGGATGGATGTGAAGGATCAATGAGCAAAGCAAAAGGAGTTGGCCGCGCTTTCGCCCTCCCTGCAGGGGTTCCTCCAGCATGGCCTGATAAGTTTCCAGGTGCTTTTCCCCAGGAAGAAGTCTGAGGAGGGATTTGTCTTTTTTATCGAGAGCAAGCAAGGTATTTCTCAATCCTGTCATGGCTGCCAAGAGCTTGCTGCTCTGTTCAGGCGATTGAGGTTCAAAAGGGTCCTCGCCAAAAATGAGCAGACGCAACTGGTCCAAAATCCCAAACTCAACCATTAGAATAAATGTGGCTTTAAAATTTGGAACTGCGAGGCATTTGAACATCTCATCCCGGATGCGCTCGCCCGAAACAAGCCCAAGCTTCTTTGTGGCTACGCGCATCGCTGCGGTTATTTCCAATCCATACTCCAAGTCATAGCTGCTGATCAGGCGTACTCCCCTCAAAACGCGCAGGGGGTCCGAAGTCAGCGAATCCGGTCCGCACAACCTTAACAACCCGTCTTCCAGGTCCTTCTCCCCACCCAGGGGATCAATCAACTGCTCTGGGGCATCCAAATCGAGTGCCATGGCGTTGATTGTAAAGTCCCGCTGATGCAGATCTTCTTCGAGGTTCTCTCCAATAAAAGAGGTGAAATCAAGCACCTGCTCGTCTTGTTCTCCCTGCCGCAGGATCACCCGCGCCGAGTGACGCACATCATCGAGCGTGTACATCACCCCATGCATTCGGCGGCTGACGGCCTTTGCCAACTGGATTGAGCCGTGAGGCTGAACAAAATCAAGATCCTTCGCTGGTCGCCCAAGCAGCAAATCGCGGACTGCCCCACCAACGAGGTAGACCCGCGTGCCAGAAGCTGACTCCCGCACCAAATCCAGGAGCTGCAGCAGATCCTTATCCAACTGGAGATACATATTTATCCAGATCAACTGTCGCAATAAAAGGCAGGTTGCGATAGTATTCGTCCATGTCAAGCCCATAGCCAAAAACGAACTCATTGGTAATTTTGAAGCCGCAGTAGCGGATAGGTACTTCCACTTCCCTGCGTTCGTGTTTATCAAGCAATGTGCAGATATAGATCGAGGCTGGCTCGCGCGTTTTCAACAAGTCTATGACCGATGAAAGCGTATGCCCACTGTCGATAATATCCTCAACGATCATGACATGCCTGTCATGAATGGTCGTGTTGAGGTCCAAGGTGATGCGCACATCGCCCTGCGAAGAGCGCGCGCCGGTTCCATAAGAAGAAACTGCCATGAATTCGATCGCCAGAGGCACGTCAATATGGCGGATCAGATCCGTAAGAAACATGACCCCACCGCGAAGAATGCAGATCACCAAAAGTTCTTCGCCGGCATAGTCGCGGGTAATTTCGGCTGCCAGCTCTCGGATCCGCGCTTGAAGCACGTCTTCTGGGATGAGAATCTTGTCAATATACTCCTGATATGGTTGGGGCATAAGTACCTACTCTCTCGGAACGCGGTGGCAGTGGCGGCAGCGGGCTTCATACATTTCGGCAGCCCCAACAACCACAATCGGTTCATCATAACGGGCCGGCTTACCCCCCACCAGACGCTGCGTGCGGGTGGCAGGCTCGCCGCAGACGACGCAAATAGCCGTTAGTTTATCGACTTTATCTGCTTTTGCAGTGATGAGTGGCATGCAGCCAAATGGCTCACCGCGAAAGTCCGTGTCCAACCCGGTTACAATCACTCTCAGACCGCGATCAGCCAACTGGTTGACTACATTGATGATGCCATCATCAAAGAATTGGGCTTCATCCACGCCAATAACAGTCGCTAAAGGATCGAGCTTTTCAAGCAATTCTGTAGAACTGGAAACGGGAACAGCCTCATAGTCCATACCCGAATGCGACTTTACCTTGAAATAAGCATAACGATCATCGATCACAGGCTTGAACACCTGCACTTTTTGCCTGGCGATGGTGGCGCGCCTTAGGCGGCGGATCAGTTCCTCGGTTTTCCCGCAGAACATGGATCCGGTGATAACTTCAACGATTCCGGCTGGTTGTGACATAAAGCCTCCTGGTTCAAATAATTACAATAATGAAAAGTATAAAGCTTTAATGGTTGACTGGCAACGCTAACGCTAAGAATAAAAAAGGCAGGTTTCGCAACCTGCCTGATCTGTTTATTATTGGGATCGACTTAGATCTCGATCTCCTGGGCTGCCGCCGGGAGTTGATACCCCAGTTGGCGAAGAGATTTCTTGAGGTCGATCAGGGATTTGCGACCAAAACCTTCGATATCGAGCAGTGCTTTTTCACCGCCCTCGAGTTTGGCGAGGACATCACCGACGGTGACAATCTCTGCGCGGTTGAGAGCAGCCACGGCTTTGGCGCCGAGCGTGAGCTCAGAAATGAGGCGGTCAGGAGAAGTCTTCGACTGGGCAGCAGATTTCTGCTCAGCAACATAGTCCTGGCGAACCTGGAGACGTTTGTAGAAGCGATCCACCTGACCTTCGCGATCGAGGATGCGAGCCTGCTGACCGGTGTAGAAGGGATGGCAATTCGAACAGACTTCAGTACGAATTTCGGGGACAGTTGAACCAGTAGTCCATTCTGCGCCACAAGACGCGCAAGAAACCTTGGCATCGGGATAGAATTTGGGTTGAATCTTAGTTTTCATGCTTAGTTGCTGCCTTTCGCGGGCTCCTCACGCTGATCTACCACATGAACGCGCTTGCGTCCGCCAGCGAGAGTTTCGTATTTTACGAAGCCTTCTTTAGTCGCAAAGAGTGTGTAGTCACGACCCTGTCCAACATTCCAGCCCGGATGCACTTTGGTTCCGTGCTGACGAACGAGGATATTGCCGCTGATGACATATTCTCCGCCGAATTTCTTGATACCGAGGCGCTGCCCCTGGCTGTCACGACCATTGCGGGATGACCCGCCACCTTTTTTATGGGCCATTTCTCTACTCCGTTACGATTGATTGAACCAGTAATCTGGTGTACTGTTGGCGATGACCTGCCTTGCGGCGGTAATCGATCTTTGGTTTGTATTTGAAGATTAGAATCTTCTTGCCCTTGAAATGCTCTTTGACGGTTGCGTCCAGGCTGGCACCAGTTATGTAGGGCGTTCCTACGGTTACCGATTCGCCGTCCACAAGCATCAGCACTTTATCAAGGGTGACTTCATCGCCGACATTGGCGGTCAGAAGGTCGACAGTTAACGTCTTTCCTTCTTCGGCGCGGTATTGTTTACCGCCCGCTTCGATAATTGCATACTTCATATTTTCTCCAATCTTTACTTTTCCGCTTGCTGAGCGTGTCACCGCGCAGGGACGGGAAAGTTGGTGTACATAATGAACCCCAGCCAACTTACGCTGGGGCAACGACCGATTATTATAAAGCAATGTCTCGACTGTGTCAAACTTTTTTTGGGACAATTCTGGATTGATCGCCCGAAAAAACGGGCTGCTTCTTGGTTTCTGCTTGGGTGACATATTCTCTGACTAATAACACACGACAAAATTCGACCTTGACCGGTTGAAAAAACTCATGTAAAATACCTAACTCGATGCCCCTATTGTCTAGTGGTTAGGACGCAGCCCTTTCAAGGCTAAAACCCGGGTTCGAATCCCGGTAGGGGCACCAGAAACTTCGCTTTTAGCGAAGTTTTTTTGTTTCCAGCCAATCCTTATAATATTTTTTCTGTTTCTTACCTGAAAAAGCTACACATGATGAAAAGATTATTCTCGAATTTGAGGGCACGATGACTAAAAAATGGGAACTCTTGATCATCGAACGCAGTGGAAAAGTGCGGTAGTGGGGGGGCACGGGCGATTGCAGAAATGACGCACGAGCAATACCTGCAGACCTGCTACCATGCCCAGGCTGATAATCCGACCAGGGAGATCAAATACTACGCCCTGCAGGATGGCTGGGAGCCCTTTTCTTACAACATTTCTGCGATTGAGAATAGCGATACGATTGCTTTCCGTCGCTTATCCAAGCCAGATAATACCAAACCTGATTAATGCTACTGGTCGAAGTGGGAAAATTGGGAAATTTTGGAATTATTTCCAAGCAAAACAGACTGCCTGGAAATAAGACTTATTGAGTCAAGCCGCTTTCAGCAAAGAGCCTCTCAAGCATCGCCTCGCGGGCTTCGGGAGTCATCAGGGCAGGCGTGGACCAATTGAAGAACTGCACGGTGATCAATTCAACCCCCAGGTATTTGCCGTCATAGAAGATATGGCGGTCGAGAAAGGCTTTGTTGGTGTCATCAAACCAGCCAAGCTGATCAAAAAAGAGATTCCCAAGCCCATAATGGATCAGGCTGTCGCCATAAAACTCAAGCAGGTGGGGCTGATGTGCCTGGCTGCCGCTGACAATGGTGGCACCGGCCTCAGCTATCCGGCGCGAATCGGCGATCATATCCTCAGTCGGATTCCAGCGGTAGATCTCCTGGTGTTGGAAAGTAAAGATCACCTGGTAGCCTTCATTCGTCAAAGACTGAATTTCCTCAACCATTTCATCCAGGTTGCAGAACAACGCTCCAGGATTGGTTTCGCTGGCAGTAGCGTAACCCGGAGCCTTGGCATTGCAGCCCAAAAAAGCAATTTTGTTGCTGTTATGGGTGATCTTCAGCGGCAATTTGGCTTCTTCAATGTCTATTCCGCCGCCGTAATAAGGCCAGCCTTCCGCGTCATACATCTCCAGGGTATGGACCATGGCTTCAGGTCCATAATCACTGAAGTGATCCCCGGTCAACTCAACCACATCCGTGCCAATCTCGCGCATCAGTTCGATGTACTTGTCATCCGAACAAAAAACCAAATCTACTGCCTGCTGCCACTGCGGAGGGGGACAATTGCTGGCAAAAGGCACCTCATTGCTGACATGCGCAATATCAGCCTCGCGCATCAATTCTCCAATTGAAGCTGCCGGGGAAAGCACCCCATAAAGTTCCATTTCTTTGGCGGTCGCACGGGTCATGGCCGTCACACCCGTCAGTACAACCGTGGTAAGTTTGTCAGCCTGGCGGTTGGAGGCAGAAACAGAATTGATAGAGGCGTTGGCAAGCTGGTATTCTGCTTCGGTGACTGCCCGATAACTTTCATCCCAACCTATCGGCACTGATAGCAGGTAGTTTTCAGCAACAAAATCCTTGCGGATTGGGGAATTCCCATCCAGGCTGATCACCTTCCATTGGGGTTCGAGCTTCTCAAACGGCACAATTGCCCAGGCGCCCTGGTGGGTCTGGCAGTAATTGAGCAGGTTGTCTTCTGCCAGAGGATGGACATCACCCATCGGATTACCATAACGCACTTTAAGACTGTCAAAAATCGCCGGCGGCATGACTAATACCCTGGCTGGGAAGTCCGCATGGTTCTGCCAGAATGCAAGTAGAGATTCCTCTGAGACATCATCCGTAATGGTCGCAAAGGGTGCCGCCAGGGCATAGACCCAGGAGCTAATCGCTTCTTCAGTATCAATCGTGAGGCTGAGCAGAGCTTCTTCCTTATTCGTTACTTGTATTAGAGAGGGCAAGTCACCAAGAGCTTGCAATATCCCCTCGGGTAAGCGCGGGTCAATCCACACCGCGGGAGGTATAGAAGTGGGTGTTGGCTGTGGAGTCCTTGGAATCTCAGTAGGAGTTGGCGGCTGGGATGGGGCGGCTGTAGGCAAAGGTGTTGATGTTGGTGTGTCAGGTTTCACTAAGCCAATGCCGCAAGCGCTGAGCACCAGGCTTAGGATGATGACAATTGAGTAAAACGAAAAAGTCCTTGCTCTTCTCATGCGATTTGATAACCAAATAACCCTGGAGAATTGTACTTCAATTCAGATCCTATTACTCAGGGGACATGAATACCTCACCTTCTAACTCGGTTAGATGTTTTATAGAATTTGAGTTTAGGAACTTTGTCGCCCGCTAACACTAAAATTAATAAGATTTTATAGATAGGGGTTTTTAAGAAGAGACAGCCAGTGATCAGAGCGAGAATGAACGATGCAATTTTATGATCAGTGTTTGAGTCAATTAACAGCAAATTCACCGGCTAACATATAAATTAACATTTTTTCATCCTCTTTAGCAGCTTGTGCATGATAAACTTAGCGCATGCTGGCACATGTCTATTCTTGCGCGGTGATCGGTCTTGAAGGCGTGGTCATTGATATCGAAGTCGATTACGGTCAGGGCGGGCCACACATGGCGATCGTCGGATTGCCGGACGAAGCCGTCAAGGAAAGCCGTGAGCGGGTCTATTCCGCCATCAAAAATGCTGATCTAGCCTATCCGCGTCCACCCCTGACGGTCAACCTTGCCCCAGCATCCGTCCGCAAAGAAGGACCATTTTTTGATCTGCCGATTGCGATCGGCGTGCTGATCACTGGCGAACAGGTTGCTCCTGAGAGCATCGAAGACGCTTTGATCATAGGCGAGCTCTCGCTGGACGGCTCTGTCAGGCACGTCCGCGGGGTCCTGGCAGTTGCCGCCCAGGCACGCAAAGATGGCTACAAGCGGTTGTTCGTGCCGGCTTGCGATGCCGCCGAAGCCACGCTTATACCAGATATCGAGGTATATCCGGTCAATACGCTGCGTGAACTCGTCGACCACCTGACAGGTGAAGAACTGATCACACCCGGAACTGTCATGGAATACGCGCCAGACGACGAACGCCTGGTGGATACCGACTTCAGCGAAATTAAAGGTCAGGAACACATTAAACGCGCGCTCGAGGTAGCCGCCGCAGGCGGACACAACGTGTTGATGTCTGGCCCTCCCGGGGCAGGAAAGACCCTTTTAGCCCGGGCAATTACTTCTATATTGCCAAAATTGAGCCTCGATGAAGCCCTGGAAGTGACAGGGATCTATTCCATTTGCGACATGCTGCCAGCCGGCACACCCCTCATCCAAACTCGCCCTTTCCGCGCCCCACACCATACCATCAGCCACGCCGGCCTGGTTGGCGGAGGCAACATCCCCCACCCCGGCGAGATCTCCCTGGCGCACCGCGGGGTTTTGTTCCTGGACGAACTGCCCGAATTTGGTCAGCGCAGTCTCGAAGTACTGCGTCAGCCGATTGAGGACAAGATTGTGACCATCAGCCGCGCTAACGGCTCGTTTACCTTCCCTGCCAACTTCATGTTGATCGGGGCGATGAACCCCTGCCCTTGCGGCTACTACGGCGACAAACTGCGCGCTTGCACTTGCTCCCAATCAGTGATCACAAATTATCAGAAACGCATCTCCGGACCCTTGCTCGACCGCATCGATATTCATCTGCATGTGCCACGCGTGGATTATCAGAAATTAAGCAGCCAGCGCACCGGTGAGCCTTCCAGCCAGATCAGAATGCGTGTTGAAGCAGCACGGCAACAGCAGTTGGCGCGCTTCAGTGGGACAAGACTCGCTTCAAACGCGGATATGACCCCCAAAGAAATCCGCAATTACTGCCAGGTCGCGCCCGATGGCGAAGCGCTGATAAAGGCAGCCATGCGGCAGTTAAAATTGACTGCCCGCGGTTATCATCGCGTGCTGAAACTCGCGCGGACCATCGCCGACCTCGCTGGCGATCCGGATATCAGGTCCGAACACCTTGCTGAGTCACTGCAATATCGGCAGACGGAAGAAGAATAGTTTTTTATCGCAGAGATTGAATCTGACGAACGTTAGCCTTTACGGGCTTTGTCTCATTTCTATTTCCAAATGGCATCTTGGCGTAGGTCAGGTCCCGATTTTGGACCTGACATAAAACGTGTTTGTCGTTTATTTTCTCACCGAGCAAACAAGGAGATCGTAGAGGCGAAGCGTCCCAAAACTGAACCATTGCCTTACCAGCTACGTTCATCAAGAATTCTTCGCCCATACCCGGAATCACAATAATGGTTTGTCAAACCAAAACTTATGTACGGATGGGCCTCGGTCCATCCGCTAAGCTGGCGGCGGGAGTAAACCCCCGCCGTACGGAGAGTGCTCCTTTTACCGTTTGCTTCCACTCATCGAAATAGGAAAACCTCCCCAATAATTGGAGAGGCTTTCAAATCAAACAATCAAAAACTAACTGTGTTTGGCTTCGAATTCTTTCAGGAACGTGATCAGAGCGTCCACACCCTCTTTGGGCATGGCGTTATAGATAGAAGCACGCAGGCCGCCTACCGATTTGTGCCCTTTGAGGTTATCAAACCCAGCCGCCTTGGTGGCAGCCACAACTTCGGCGTCCATTTCAGGGCTTTCGGTCACGAAGGGGATATTCATAAGGGAGCGATCTTCCTTTACAACCGTACCCCTGAACATCTTGCTATTGTCGAGGAAGTCGTAAAAAGGTTGGGCTTTTTCGATGTTGATCTGGTGCATGGTTTCCAACCCGCCGAGATTCTTGAGGTACTTGAAGACCTTGCCACAGACATAGATCCCCCAGCAGTTTGGAGTGTTGTACATGGAACCGTTATCGGCGTGGATATCGTAACGCAGATAGGTCGGGATCTTTTCATCCAGATCGGTGCGGATCAGATCTTCGCGGATGATCACGATTGCGACCCCAGCAGGACCAACATTCTTCTGTGCGCCCGCAAAAATCAACCCAAAATCATTGACATTGACCGGCTTGGAAAGGAACATGGAGGATTGATCTGAAACCAGAATTTTGCCCTTGGTGTTGGGGAGCTTTTGGTAAGTGGTGCCGTGAATGGTCTCGTTCTCGCAGATGAAAACATAATCTGCGTCCTCTGAGATGGGCAGGTCCGAGACATCCGGGATGTAGCTGTAGTTCTTGTCCTTGCTGGAAGCTACAAGGTTGATCTTGCCAAACTTCTTGGCCTCGTTATAGGCCTTGTTGGACCAGTTACCAGTCACGATATAGTCAGCAACGCCGTTTTTCATCAGGTTGAGTGGAATCATGGAAAACTGAAGCGTGCCGCCGCCTTGAATAAACAAAACTTTGTAATTTGAAGGGATGCCCATCAGCTCGCGCAGGTCAGCTTCTGCTTCATCGACAATGCCCTGGAAGACTTTGCTGCGGTGGCTCATTTCCATCACATTCATTCCTGAACCCTTGTAATTCATAAACTCATCCCGGATTTCCTCCAGGACGGGTTCGGGTAAAGTGCTTGGCCCAGCTGAGAAATTGAAAATACGGTCGTACTTCATAATAAAGCTCTCTCCTTTTGTCTAAGTCGTATTCCGTTGGCTGCCTGTTCCTCACAGGTTTCAATCTTATCCCTCGCCGAGGGACTTGTTTCTATGCTCAAATCTTAACCCCCAACCGGGTAAAGGTCAAGCACTTTCACCGAGCCAGAAGGAGAAAAGCAAAGAATTGTCCGAGGTTATATAATGGGCACATGGCAAAGAAAGTTACTGGAAGAAAGCGCGTCTGGCAGTTACTTGAGACTGTAGGCAAAGGAGATGCCGGTGAAGTGCTGCGCGTACAAACTGATCTCGGGCGCGAACAGGGTGTCATGAAGCGCCCGGTGCAAAACGTCTCCGGCGGCACCATCGTGCGCCAGGCAATGCAGATTGAAAACGAAGGCAGGGTTCTGGCGCTGTTGGAAGGGCTGGATATTGAAAGGCATGGTCAAAATATCCACACACCACTGCTAATGGACCAAAGCCTTGAGGGCACATCTTCGACTGCAAACCTTTTTATCGTCAGTGAGGAAGTCTCGGGGGTGTCGATCTCAGAACTCTTGCGGCGCAAACTGCAGGGATGTTCGCCAATTTCCCAAGCTCTGGTGCTTAAAGTTCTGGCGGCGGCTTTTCAGATGCTGAAAAATGTCCATGAAAAAGGTGTGATCTGGAATGACGTCAAGATGGATCACATTTTCTGGGATGCTGAAAACAAGGTCCTGTCTTTCATTGACTGGGGCAACAGCCTTTCCCTCAACACTGAAACTTCCGATGATAAGTCCAGCCCCATGCTGGATTATCAGCAACTGCTCGAGGAAGGTCGGGCATTGATTGAACAAACCTCCCCGGAGCTGATCGCTGATATTGGCTGGCCTTTGAGCGCGAGTAAATTGGATGACCTTGAAATACATCACCTGCAAATGCGGGTGGAGTACATGGAAAGCTATCTTTCCATGCGAATCATCGAATACAAATTGCTCTTTGCTCGCTATCTGAAAAGCCTGGATTCGCTTGATGGACTGAAGCAGACCCTGGAGCTGATGCACGCCCTGCAGCGACTGGGGGTGGAGGTTGATCCAAATGACCTGCTTTCAGCCAGTCAGAGCTATCTGCTTGAATTACTGGAACGTGGCGGAAACGAACAGGCGCAGGAAGTCTTCCAGGTATTGGAAACCGAACTGAACCATGACCTCTCCCCTAACTGGCAGCTTGCAGGATATCTCCTAAAGCATGCCGGCGATGGCTATCCCGCGAGTCTGGCGCAGTTGCTCCAAGCGATATTTGAGAGCAACTGGACTGACGCCGCGTGGATTTACAATGAAAGCTTTTTAGAAGGCAAAAAGCCTCCAAGCAGCGATCCGATTAACAATTCTATGCGCAATTTGAAATTAAATTCAAATGCTTATGCGTTAATTATTGCTGACCTAACCGCTCTGCACGAACAAAGTGAACGCTGGCTGCAAACAGCCATTCAAAAAAAGTTCGATCCCGAATCAATCAACACCCTGCAGAACCTGACCGATCGGATCGATCAGATAGAAGCCAACTGGCAGTATCTGCAGCCTGGTGAAAAACTGGGCGATAAGTTTCTTTTATTACGCCAGGTACTGGAACATTTCAGCGCACTTCAACTGCGCCCAGCTCTCGATTTACAGACCTCTCTCCTGGCGGCGATGTCGAGGATCAGGGAAATTTACCGTGCCTGGGCTGAATGTGACCTGGTCGCTGCCGGAAAGCAAACCAGGGAGCTGTTCTTGCTCGAACCAAGCCTCAATTATTTACCGGAGCTGGAAGCTGACTTTGACAAAATGAAGAATTGGCTGGATGTGCTGAACGAGGGTCCAGCGGAGAACCAGGCGGTAAACAATTTCGCTGTGAAACTGCTTGAGTGGCTGCCTCCTTTGGCTCAGCGTTTAGGTGAAGTGCCCTGGCTCAAATCTTTGCTCCACGCCCTCACGAGCATGAAAGACGCTCAGGCAATTGAGAACCTGCGCGAAGAAGCCCAGGCAGGTCAATGGCCAATGCCCTGGCTTGATCTTCAATCGCTCCGCCTGGAGATATCTGAATCTTATCGCCATTCTGTCCGACTGGATGCCTCTCAAAAAGCCAGCCTGGCAGAATATCATCAGGCCCTGAAAGCCTCCCTGCAGCCTGCCGGAGCATTAAAAAAGATCCGCCAGCACTTGCCGGCTTTCCACCAGGCATATAGCAACCTGGCAGCCGCATTCGCCGCTGTTTTTTCCCAACTCCGCGCTGAAGCCCCTCTGCCTGAACTGGAACTCTTCCCGCCTGAAGACCACAATCAGGTTGAGCAGGTGCTTGAGATGCTGTCTACCATTCGAAAATGGAAGGAACACATCCAATCCGGCAGTCCAGCAAAATTTGACTTTCCTGAAGCCTTGTTGCGCCAATGGGATATTCTCACCGAAACACGCAGCCAGAACGACCACTGGCGGAACGAACTGTTGCCAAAGCTGAGCGAAATCAAGCAGAAACGCTGGCAGGAATTCCCGGTAGATTTAGCTTTCGGCAACGATGACTCCTTCGCGCTTGCCCGGGCTGCTTTGGCAAAGCTTCAACTGAGCTGGAAACGCATCCCCGAACAAGGCTTATACCGTGAATTGATCGAAGAGATGATTTATCAAATCGACAGCGCCCAGGCGCATTTCTTCAAATTCTGGCAGTCCCTGCAGCAGAGCAACAGCGTGGTTACGCGCTGGTTGAGCGGTAACTACCAGCCTCACTTCAGTGAAATTAACCAGAACATGCTCCAAATTGCCCGGAGGCTGCGAAGTGTGGAGCTGGCTTTCAAGATTGTAAACCAGCCGGAAATGGCGCGCACACGCATGGCGCAGAACAGTGCCGGAGATTTAATGTTCAGCCTGGTGCAGCTCGATGCCCATATCATGCCGCAATCGCGCAAGCCTTCAATCTTTCGCATCTGGCAGCAGCAGTTCCTTGAGTTGCTCAAGCAGGGCGACCGCAGGCACATCGTTGAAAGCATTCAAACCATAGAAGCGATCCACCCATTATTGCCCTGGTTCGATGAGCTTGTACGGCGGGATGCAGATTACTTCAATTTGCCCGAAAGCCATCAATGGTAGAATAGCGAATTATGCGCGAAGCAATTCTTGATTCTCAGAGCGGCTTTTATCTTGCAGAGCCGCTGGATACCTGGCTGACAGCTGCCCAGCAGGATTTTGCCATCCCCGAAGCTGGTGGGTCGAGCGCGCGCGTCTTTTTGCTGAAGAACGCAGTGGGCAAAACAGGCTTCGGACCTGATCCTGCCTTCAAGGTAATGCGGCACGACAAGATTGCCTATGCCAAACCCCTGTTCCTGGAAGAATTCAACATTCTTGCCGGGCTGCACAGCCTGAACGGGCTGACACCCATGCTCCAGGCAGGATACCTGAAACCTGCGCCAGGCACGGTCTGGCCGCCAGAAGTTGCACCGCTCTCCAAGATTTTGCAGAAACAAGCTGAGGCTGCCGCAATCCGAGGGACGCTCGCGCTTTTTGATCTGGACGAAATCCAGGACGTCATCGATCAGTTCGAGGAACGTCTTCAGGACGGCTGGCTGGCATTCCTGATCCTGGAGCGCCGCTGGGAAGACAATCTCTATTTGCTTTGTGATGCCGGCTATACCCGCGGCAACTTCGTGCGCAACCTGAGTATGAAGCAAGTGCTGGATATTTCCATCCAAATTTGCGACATACTTGAGCAAGCGCATGCAAAAGGCGCAATCTACCTGGACCATAAATTACTACACTATTATTGGAATGAATATCGCCAAAAAGTGATCATGTTGGATTGGAACATCGGGCATTGGCTTCCTGAGAATTTCTCACCAGAGGTGCAGCATTCAGACATGGTGCAGTTCAGCTCCCGCGCCCTGCATCATATCTTCACAGGCAGGCAGGCTCCGGGTTCTGTGGCAGTCGGTCCAAACCGACCGGAAGACATTGCCAACGCGCCAACCCACTACAAAGCATCCTATTCGTTCGATGTCCAAAATCGGCTGAACGCCGATGAGATGAGCTTTCTTGAAAGCGCTCTGGACGGAAGCTTTCAGACTCCCACAGAGATGAAAGAAAAGCTCATGTTTCTATATAACAAAAGGCAATAGCCCCAGGCTAATGCTTTGACCCGAAAGGACCTCAATGATTAACGACCTCATTGAAAAAGCGCTCAGTGTTTTATCGGACGCGTCTCCCAGTGATGACGCGCTTTCGCAAGTGGAAAGCGAACTCTCAACTTTGCTGGAAGCCCATGCCACCAACCGCCTCGGAGACGACATCAGCATTGATGAGCTGGAAGAAGCCAACAGGCTGCTGCGCGAAATCCGGCGTGAGAAATCCCGCCGGCTCGCCGGTGAGACAACACCAGTAGACGAAGACGCTCCATCAACTCCGGCATCCCCTTCAACAAGTTCCGCTGAATCGATTTTCCAAACCAAAACGCCCCCACAGGCCGCGAAAAACGCGGATATTCCTCCTCTCACACGCACTAACCTTGGGGCGGAACTCACTTCAGGCATTGATAACGACCCGCTGAAGCGTTTTTTCCAATCCGCGCATGATCCCGAGGCCGAACGCTTGATGGACGAAGCGGAAGAGGCATTTTACAAAGGCAACTACCAGGTTGCCATCCCTCTTTACGAAAAAGTCATTCAGATGGAACCTGGCTGGACGCGTGCCCAGGAGCATCACAGCGAAGCCGAGGAATACCTGCGTTCAGGCAACATTCCCTCGGTGGCCTTACCCCCCGAAGCTGGCAAAGCTTACGGTAAAGCCCAAAGCGCGGCGCGCGTTTTTCGCTACAAGGTGGCGCTCGATTACCTTGATGAAGCTTTTGAACATCTGCAGGAAGCCGGCATAAAACGCTGGCGTGAGGGCGAGGAACTGCGCCACGACCTTGAAAACCAGATGCAAGCCTACGATGTCTACAAAGAAGGTTTGAACCTGCTTGCTCAGGGGGAACTCGCAAGCGCTCTGGGGAAGATACAAACGGCTGCCAGCGCGGTGGCCATCCCCGAATACATCGATAAGGCCAACGAAGTCCGCCAAGACATTGGCATGCTCAACGACGTCAGCGACACAGTCAGCCTGAGCGGCAAGATCCCTCCCGCAAAATTAGCAGATGCCCGCACCAAACTTGAACGGATTCGCATGAAATACGGCGAAGTAAACCAACTCAGCCGTCTGCGCAACCGGCTCGACCTGTTGATCCCCGCCACCATTCAAAACCTGCTCGAAAACACGCAGCGCCTCAAGCTGGAAGCCTCCGAAGCCCCAACCGCAGCCCTCGCGCGCCAAAAGGTGGATGCTGCCCGGGAAAATCTGGATTTGCTGCGCCAACTGGACGCCTACGACTTGCAGAGTCTCTCGCTCGAGAACGAGATCAGCACCCTCGAGACCGAAATTTATGCCAACGAAGATGCCATGGCGCGTGCCGAAGAGGCCATGAAGACGGGCAACAAGTTTTTCGCGCTTGATGCCCTCAAAATCAGTGCCAAACCCCGCAAGCGCTTCCCCCAGGATCCGAAAGTCCTCGAGTTGAAGCGCGGATTCCTGCCAACTTACATCATCGGTGGACTGGCAGCTCTGGTTGCCTTAATCGTGATCGGATTAGTGATCTCTGTGGCATTCAGAGGAATCTCGAATGCCGCTTACGAGCGCAACCTGGCACGCACGCCAACCATCACGCCTACCGCCACAATCACGCTGACCCCCACAATCACGCCCACCCCAACCATCACTCCCACGCCCACGCCAGATTATTCCCCCACGCCCACTTACACTGTCACGCCGACACCGATCGTGGCAGTTCAAACTTTGAGAGAAGTGTGGGCGCGCAGTGACTGCTATGACAATTTCCGCGCGACTGGAAGCATCCCGGCTGGGATAACTTTGACCTTGCTGCCCATGGCTGAACGCCGCTTCGACAACTTTAACCGGGAATGCGTCCTGGTTGAGTACCGAAGTGGTGACTACGCCATCCTTGGATATGTTTTAATGGCAGATGTAACGACCATCGCACCTTGAGCTTGAAAAAAACTTTGATAACGCTCTCTGTCAAAGCGACGGGGAGCGTTTATAATCATTGTTTACATTGGAGAGTCGATGGAAACGCTTGAGGACAAATATCAACAGAGTTTAGACTGGATCTATAGCTGGATTGACTTCAGCATGAAGCGGCATGTGGATGACACCCACCGCTTTTTCAAGCTGGATCGCATGAATAAGCTGATGGACTTGCTCGGAAATCCGCATGAAAGCTTTCCATCAGTGCACGTGGCGGGCACAAAAGGCAAGGGCTCAACCTGCTCTTTCATTGCCACAGCCATGCAAGCGGCTGGTTACAAGGTTGGGCTTTACACCTCTCCGCACCTGGTTGATTTCCGGGAACGCATCATTATCAATGGTCAGTGGATCAGCAAAGAAAATCTTGTCTCGCTCACCAATGATTTACGTCCGCTGACTGAAATCGTTAAGGACGCCACCACATTCGAGTTAACCACTGCATTGGCTTTCCTTTACTTCAAGCAGCAAAAGGTTGATCTGGCTGTCCTGGAAGTGGGGCTGGGCGGAAGGTTGGACGCGACGAATGTGATCAACCCGATTGTCTCGGTCATCACATCTGTTTCCTACGACCACATGGCGGTTTTGGGCGATACGCTGACCGAAATTGCCTATGAAAAAGGCGGGATTATCAAACCCGGCGTACCGGTCGTCATCTCCCCCCAGATTGATGAGGCAATGATCGAGCTTGTTCACCTGGCAACTGAGAGAAAATCCCCCTTCACCCAGGTGGAGAAAGTTTTTGACTACCACGAGCTCTCCCATACCCTTAGCGCGCAAAAAATTCGAGTGCTGCGAACAGACAGCTCAACTGCATCCAAACTCAACAGCCTGGCTCGCACACAGCTCAAGCTGAGTCTGCCGCTGCTTGGTAGGCATCAGATGGAAAACGCGGTGACCGCGCTGGCTGCCCTGGATGAATTAAAGCGGGCAGGTTTTAGGCTCAACCGTCGGGCAGTGCAGCGTGGATTCAAGCAGGTCTTCTGGCCAACCCGTTTTGAGTTGCTGCGCCGCAATCCGCCTGTCGTCATCGATTCAGCGCATAATGGCGATTCGATGCAGCGGCTTGTTGAAACACTTGACGAATATTTCCCCTCCAAGGAGTTCATCCTGATATTTGGAGCCTCCGCCGATAAAGAATTTGACTCTATGCTCAAATTTATTCTTCCCCGCGTTGAGACAGTCGTGGCAACCCAATCGATTCACCCCCGGGCGGCTGATGCCGACGAGCTAAAAAATATCATTGAGCCCTATGGCAAGCCCGTGATTGCGTTTCACCGCATGGAAGAAGCCCTGCCCGAAGCGTTAAGGCTGGCGGGCAAGCAAAAAGGAATTATTGTTACAGGCAGCATCTTTATTGCAGCTGCCGCCAGAGTGGTCTGGGCAGAAATGAAAGCCCAGCAACCAAATCAAAAAACACAGGATTAAACATGCCCCGAGATAATTTTTCGCAAGACCCTGATTTTTCCAAGCCCTTCAACCCGCCAGACCTGAGCGGATTGGACTCACTCAACTTCATCAAAAACCGCAAGGTGGACAAGCAAGGGCTGATTGAGGCTGAAATCATTTTCCGCAACGAAGGAGTAGTCTTGCCTGAATCAATGACCGCTCTACAGATCAGCAAGGATTCACCTGTCCTGGATGTGATTCGCGAGGCCTCTGATACTTACCAGACGGTCATCATGGCTTTTACAGAAGATGAAAACCTCTTCACACCCGAAAACTACTACCCCATCGCGCTGGAATGTGCGGTCGGAAATCCCATCTTTGCGGACCAGAACACCGTCATTTTCCTCTTCCAGGCGCGCAGGCGTGTCAGGCTGATGAAACTTTGGTTGAACACGGATGATGTTGTGCAGGGAACGGCTGAAGTTGTCAAAGAAAAGACCAGTCAAGCCAAAGCCACCCTTGCGCTGCACCGCAATGTGATAAAAGCGGTTGAGACCTGGCAGTACCTGAGCAGCACCTCCTCACCCGACCTTGCCAGCCTGATGAGTGAAATCAAGCAATCTGGTGTGCTTGCGGATTCGATTGCCACAACAGTAGACCTGACCGACGCACAGCGTTTGGAATTGCTGCAGGAAACTGACGGTCTGGCACGCTTGCGGATGGTGTATGCCATGCTGCTCCAGGAAAACGAGTTGATTGATCTCGAGAACTCAATCCAGGAACAGGTGCAGAGCGAATTGGACCGGTCTCAAAGGGAAGTCTTCCTGCGAGAGAAGATCACAAAATTCCAAAAGGAACTGAATGACGGACACTCAGCTGATCCGGAAATCAGAACTCTTGAAGAAAAGCTTGCTGCCTTGGACCTTCCGGCTGAAGTGCGCGAAGTTGCTGACCGGGAACTGAGCCGGCTGCAGTCAATGCCCATGTTCTCTCCCGAGACCGGAATGCTTTCCACCTATGTGCGCTGGCTCGCAGACCTGCCCTGGACTGAATGTACCCTTGATAATCTCGACCTGAAACGTGCGCGCGAAGTTTTGGACCGCAATCATTTTGGCTTAAAACGCGCCAAAGACCGGGTGCTCGAATTCCTGGCTGTGCGCAGCCTGAAGCCAAAGAGAGAACGCCAGCCAATCCTTTGTTTTGTTGGTCCCCCCGGGACCGGAAAAACCTCAATGGGCAAATCCATTGCCGAGGTGATGGGCCGCAAGTTTATCCGCCTTTCACTGGGCGGTGTGCATGATGAAGCCGAAATCCGCGGACACCGCCGAACTTACATTGGCGCTCTGCCTGGCCGTATCCTGCAGACCATGGCGAAAGCAAAGGTAGTCAATCCGCTCTTCATGCTGGATGAGGTCGATAAACTCAACGCTGATTTCCAGGGCGACCCTGCTGCGGCACTTTTGGAAGTTCTTGATCCTGAGCAAAACTTCAGTTTTTCCGATCACTATCTGGAAGTCCCTTATGACCTTTCCAAAGTTTTCTTCATCACCACTGCCAACACAGTCGCAAGCATTCCGCCAGCCTTACTGGATCGCATGGAAGTGATTGAGTTCCCTGGCTACATTGAAGAAGAAAAGCTGACCATCGCCCGCCAGTTCCTGATCCCCGAGCAACTCCTGGAAAACGGAATGGATGAGGAGGAGATTACCATTTCTGATGACGCCCTGAGGCTGATCATCAACAGCTACACCTATGAAGCTGGCGTCAGGAACTTTGAACGCCAAATCGGCAGCGTGCTGCGCAAGCTGGCAATCAAGAAAGCAGAGGGAGAATCCTTTGAACACGCCATAGACCCTGAGCTCGTTCAGAAGCTGCTTGGTCCGGTTGAATTTTTCCCGATGACTGCCGAAGCAAAGGATGAAATTGGGATGGCAACTGCCATTGCCTGGACCGAAAACGGCGGTGAAATTATGCCAATCGAGGTGCTGGTTATCAGCGGCAAAGGAAACCTGCAGATAACCGGTCAGATTGGCGACATTATGCAGGAATCCGCCCAGGCAGCACTTAGCTACCTGAAGTCAAAAGAAGCTCTCTTCAACATCCCTGAGGACTTTTTTGAAGATGTGGACATCCACGTGCATGTTCCGGAAGGGTCCATCCCCAAGGACGGACCCAGCGCGGGTATCACGCTGGCTACCGCCCTCACTTCCGCGGTTCTCTGCCTGCCAGTTAAACATGATGTGGCGATGACAGGTGAGATTACGCTGCGAGGGAGAGTGCTGCCGATTGGCGGCGTCCGTGAGAAAGTGCTGGCTGCCAACCGCGCGGGCATAAAAACGGTCCTTTTACCCAGCCGCAACGAAAAAGATCTGGTGGATGTTCCCCAGCAAGCGCTCGATCAGATGAATATCATCTTTGTCGATCACATGGATGAAGTTTTGGCGCAAGCATTTGAGGGTAAATTGACCTTCAGCCGTTCGCCAAAACCACGAAGCGCAGGCAAAAAGAAAGGCACACCCAAAAAAGAGGATGTGCCAGCCGATGATTGATAAATTTAGGGGCTACTTGCTATCTTCGGATTTGGGCTGCAGGCTTTTAATGCCGTTTTGAACTTGCTGCAGCAAATGTTTCAGCTCGCGTTCCAACCCACCAAGGGTTTCAACGACATATCTGTCTGCTTCCTCTTGGGTTTGTCTTGATTCAATGCGAGCCTGCTCACTTAGTTCTTCGATTTTGACTTGCGCAGCCTGATAGATTTCAGATTTTTCCACCATCTTTTCGCTCTTTTCACGCGCCAGCGCGACGGTGCGATTGGCTTCTTCCTGCGCTTGTGCCAGGATGCGGTCTTTTTGAGCGATCACTTGCTGGGCTTTTTTAATTTCGTCCGGGATGGAAATGCGCATCTGGTCGATGATGTCCATAAAGGAATTTTCATCCACCACGACATTGCGAGAGAGTGGAATTGGCTTACTATTATTGAAAAGTTCTTCGAGGCGATCGACAAGATGTAAGATATCCATTTTTTAATCTCCGTGAAACTCGTTGATTCCCCCTTAGTTTATCACTAAACGCAAAATTATTTATTGACCTTATATACGCAAGCTGGTCCCCAATTTGTGGTGGATCTGGGAGCAAGTATTGCTCACTTTGCTCGTTGGGATTAACCTGTTAACCCTTGCCAAAATAATAAACCGGACCTGTAGGGCGGAATTGGAAGTACTGCACATATCAACATACAGAGACCTTGGCGTACTTCCAATCCGCCATTACTCTTTCGATCATTCGCAGTAAATGAGTCTTGCCAGCCAAATCACCATAATCGGCGGATTGAAGGCGCGATAGGTTCATGCCTCACAACATTTGCGGTGCCCTCAATCTCGCCACAAGAAACTATTCCGATGGATTAGTTTGAGGCACGGGATCGTAGTCCAGACCCTTAAAACGATCTTTGAGTGCCAGGTTGACAATTGGCGGTACCATACTGCTGACATCCCCACCTAAGGAGGCAATTTCCTTGACAGTTGAAGAAGACAAGAAGGTGTTTTCTTCAGTTGTGATCAAAGCGATTGTGTCAATATCTGCGTCCAGGCGATTGTTTGCCAGAGCCATGCGGAATTCGTACTCAAAGTCAGAAAATACCCGTAAGCCCCTAACAATTCCCTTGGCACCAATCTCACGCGCAAAATTAACCGTCAGACCGGAGTAGCCTAAAACTGTGATCCTGCTCTCTGACTTGAGCACTTCCCGCACCAGGCTGATGCGCTTCTCAGGGGAAAAAAGCAGATTTTTCAGCGGCTTATCGTAGACCGCCACGACTACCTCATCAAACAGGCGTGCGGCGCGCATGGCGATATCCACATGACCGTAGTGGATGGGGTCAAAGGTGCCAGGGAATAAGACTTTTGTCATCAGCTCACATCTCCCTCACCATCACTCGATGGCAGTATTTTTCTAACAGCCTGTCTCAAAGGCAGGTGTTCCGGTAATTCCAAACTCGGGTCGGCTTCAAGTACTTCCTCCGCGACCTCCCTGGCAAGATGGATCAAGCGCACGTCTGCCAGCGAAGCCATTTTGAACTCGTTGAAACCCGCCTGACGGGTACCAAGGAAGTCACCAGGACCTCTATCTCGCAAGTCCTGCTCTGCCAGTGCAAAGCCATCATTGGTCTGGGTCATGATCAGGAGCCGATTATTTTCAGCAGCATCTTCCGTGTCTGGTATCAGGAAACAATAGGAAGGCGCATCACCGCGCCCAATTCGACCCCTGAACTGGTGAAGTTGTGCCAGCCCAAAGCGGTTAGCCCCTTCAATGATCATGATCGAGGCATTGGGAATATCCACCCCAACTTCGACCACCGAGGTTGAGACCAAAATATCAAAGTCGCCTTTGCGAAAACGCAGCATCACGTCGTCTTTCTCAGCCGGTTTGAGCCTTCCATGCACCAGCCCCACCCGTAGTTCAGGGAAGACCTCCTTTTGGAGGCGTTCCTGCTCTTCCACAGCGGCCTTGACCTCCTCATTCTCGCCGGCTTCCACCAGGGGGTAGATGATAAAAGCCTGGTGCCCGAGCTCCACCTCATCCCGGATGCGATCGTAAACTCTTTCACGTTCAGTCGGGAAGGCAATGCTGGTGGTAATGGGAATGCGTCCCTTGGGCATTTCGTCCATCACGCTCACATCCAGCCCGCCAAAAACAGTCAGCTGGAGGGAGCGTGGGATGGGCGTTGCAGTCATGACCAGCAGGTGGGGATTGTCGCCTTTGTTGCGCAGGGCAGCCCTTTGGGCAACGCCAAAGCGATGCTGCTCATCCACGACTGCAATTTGCAGGTTGTGGAATTTGACCGGATCCTCGATCAGAGCATGCGTGCCGATCAGTAGTTTGATGTAGCCATCTTCCAGTCCTTTGGCAATTTCCTTGCGATCGGATTGGGAGCTATCTCCGGTCAATAAGCGCACTTGTCCCGGTTCAAGGAATGCTGCCTGCTTTCCACTGCTTTCGGTCAGCAAGCGCAGCGAAGTCTGGTAGTGCTGCTCTGCCAATATGCCGGTGGGTGCCATAAATGCCGCCTGCGCGCCGTGAGAAATGACCATTGCCATTCCCACCAAGGCGACGATAGTCTTGCCAGAGCCGACATCCCCTTGCAGCAGGCGGTTCATGGGATGCGCACTCGAGACATCCTTGCGAATCTCATTAATTGTGCGCATCTGGGCACCGGTGAGTTCATATGGAAGTGCGTCAATCCGAGCCTGCAGCCAATCATCCGCGACCGGATAGGAATTGCCGCTTAATTCGAGCCATTGCCTTTTCTGCTGAATGATCCCAAGCTGCTGAAGGAACAGCTCATCGAAGGCCAACCGCCTTTGTGCGGCTGCCAGATTTTGCATATCGTCCGGGAAGTGCACCTCGTTGAGGGCTTGCTGCAGTCCAATTACCCTGGCACGCTGACGGATCTGTTCTGTCAGAGTTTCTTCCATGCGGGGCACCCAGTACTTCAGCGTCGAAAAAATCGTCCGGCGTAGCCATTTTTGGGTTACTTTGGCTGTCAATGGGTATACCGGTACAATGCGGTTGGTGTTCAACTGCTGCCTGTCAAGGGGCTCATACTCCGGGTGCCAGATGACCGGACGTCCCATATAAATGTCTATCTTTCCGGAGATGGAAATCATCATATCCTGGCGCAAACTGCGAAGAAGCCACTCCTGGTTGAACCAGAGCAACCTCATGCTGCCGGTGCTGTCAGTAACAACTGCTTCAATCAGAGTGCGGCCTTTTCGGGTCGGAATTCTGACAATATTGCTCACACTGGCAACAATCGTTGCCTCTTCGCCAATACGCAGTTGGTTGATGGTTTTCAACTTGGAGTAATCGTCGTAGCGGCGCGGAAAATGGTAGAGCAGGTCGCGTATGCTCAAAATACCGAGCTTGGCAAGGTTCTTTACCTGGTTATCCCCCACACCCCGAATCACACTTACGGATGCGTCCAGACCCATATGCGGCTGGCTGGGTCTTGCTGGTGGCTCTGATTTACCCGAACTCTTTGCCTGGCTGGTTTGCGCTGCTTTTTTTGCGGCGGGTGCAGCTGAAGGTTTGGAGGCTGACTGAGTGACAGGTTTCGTGCCTGGCTCGGCACCAGGAGCTGGAGGGAAATTGCCAATCTCTGTCAATCCCAACCAGGAAGTCAGCTCGATCAGGTCTTTTCTGCGATCCTCGGTGGATTTTCCCTCGTACTTGCGCAAGAGCTGTGAAACCTTTGCAATCAGGGGCTCTGATAATCCAGACTCCCGTGCTTCGGCTGGCCAGTTATTGGCAAGCGCGCCGAATCCACCCACCACAGCTGTATTTTGATAGCCTTTGCTGCGTTCCAGCTTGATGAAATTCGCATACTTTTCTGTAACTTTAACCATTTGAGGGTCCATTTCAATGGCCTAATCATAATCGATTTACAGCATTTTTCCCACGGATACCAGCAGCTCAGTCGCCATAATTGACTCCATTTCCCGTTCTGGAAAACCATCAAAGGCAGTAAACAGTTATATTCTACGCGCAATAATTATTTATTTTAAAATGCTATGGTCGGTTTACTCGCTGGAGGATCACAAGGAGTTTTAGAGAAAACAAAATGATCTTTCAACCGTGCTCCAAATCCCGCTGAGTTTCGCTTGTAAGTGTCCTGACCAGCTGCCTATTAGAGGGTCTCTCTGTCATTGCGAACATTCCTTGTGAAGAAATCTAAACTCTATCAAGAACCAGGATGCCGAAAGTAAGTAGGTCATTTATTCGCACGAAAAAAATGTTTAGATTAGGCATCATTGGAAACCACCAGTTGTCCCTGAGGTGCAAAGTTTAGATTGCTTCGTCCCTCGCAATGACAGGCAAAAATTCCACGATGTCTCGTCTAAACACAAAGAAGGGAATTCGGTTACCAACATCTGATACCAGCATTCTCTCTATTTGTGATCGCCAGGATTATAAAAACGGTCTTGCGACCGTTTCTAAATATCACTGCAAATCCTATTCAAAGGCAATGATCAACTGGTAAAGCGGCTGACCGCCTTCGTGGATTTCAATCTCTTTGTCCGGGTATTCCTCGCGAATCTGATCGCCAAGCTTGTTAACCTGCTGTTGGTTTATGCCTTCCCCGTAGAACAAGGTTATCCGTTCAATATCCTCCAGGTCTGCCTTTTGGAACAGTTCCTCCAGCGCTCCTTCAATCGTCGCCGCGGATGAAACCAGTTTGCCATCGTATAGAGCAATGACCTGTCCTTTTTCTACCTGCACACCTTCGATCTCTACCGAGCGGGTGGAAATGGTGATTTCGCCGGTATGCACCTCGGTAATCGCCTCACGCATGGATTCTTCATTTTCCTCAAGGCTGCCATCTGGCATCAATCGCAGCATGGCTGCAAAGCCCTGCGGAGTATTGCGAGTTGGTATGACGGCAATTTTCTTGACGCTCACCTTGGCCGCGTTCTGGGCAGCCAAAATGATATTTTTGTTGTTCGGCAAGATTACAATCTTGTCCGTTGGCAGGTTCTCAAAGGACGCAACAAGCTCTTTGACGCTGGGGTTCATCGTCTGCCCGCCCTGCACGATGGCTGCCACTCCCAAGCTGGCAAAGATGCGCGAGAGACCTTCTCCCGGAGAAACCGCCACCACTGCCACCTCGCCAGGATTGACTTTTGCCAGGGCCAATTTGGCGTCTTCCTTGCTGCGACCGTTCATCTGCTCCTGGAGGTTTTCCATCATAATTTTCTTGACGATACCGAGGCTTTCGGTGTAGGCAATCGGCTCATACCTTTTGTCCAGGGCGGTATGGATGTGCATCCGGTAAATACCATCGCCCTCACCCACCTGGATGCTTGTGCCGATCTCAGTCAGCCCTTCATAATAGTGATCCAAAACGAAATTTCCGTTGGGAGTAAAGTCAATCACAACCTCATAGTCCTGACCCTCTTCAACGTTTTCCAGGGCGTGGCTCAGGTCGAGCTCAGCCAGGGGTCGCAACACCGCGCCGGATGGATCCAGAGAGAGTCCCTGCAGCATGCGCAGCATGCCTTCGAAGATGTAGAACAAACCCATGCCGCCCGAGTCCACCACACCAGCCTGCTTTAGGATTGGCAGCAGTTCAGGGGTATTTTTCACACTGACATCGCCGGCTGCCACAATCGCCACCAACATCTCGCTCAGGTTGGAATCCTCCCTCAGAGCTTCCTCTGCTGCAGTGGTCATATCCTTCATAACGGTCAGGATGGTGCCTTCCACAGGGCGAACAACGCCTTTGTAGGCGGTGTTGCGGCCTTCTTGCATGGCGCGCAACAGCAAACCGGTATCCATCGTTTCATAATGGTCAAGCGCGCGTGAGAACCCGCGCCAGATCTGTGAAAGGATGACACCACTGTTGCCTCTGGCTCCCATCAGAGCGCCTTGCGCAAAATGACGACCTGTTTCGCCCACATTGGTCGAGCGATTTTGATCGGCTTCAGCAAAGGCCGCCTGCATTGTGAGAACCATATTGGTACCGGTATCGCCATCAGGCACGGGAAAGACGTTTAATGAGTTAACATACTGCTGGTTGGTCGTTAACCAGAGCAAACCAGCTTCAAAGAGTAACATCAACCCATCGCCGTTGATGGGAGACTGCAGCAGCCGGTGGCGTTCAGCCTCATCAGGCAGGGTTCGGGAAATTTCGTTCATTCAACACCTATCAACATTTTATTAATCCGGGTTACTTATTCGCAAGCCCCTGACATGGACATCTACCCGCTTAACCGGGATTCCCATGGTTTTTTCGACACTATACTTGACGCTTTCTGCAACTGAATCCGCCACCGATTTAATCCGGAGACCATATTCGATGATCAGATTAAGCTCGAGAGTGACCCCGTCTTCCTCCGAAATGACCAAAATGCCCACATCGGCTTCTTTCTTGAAAAAGCGCGAGACAGTTTCGGCAGGATTCGCTGGCGCTAGGCTGATTACGCCATAAGATTGCAAGGCGGCGTTGCGGGCAACCGTCTTGATTGCCTGCGGGAGGATGAAGATGCTGCCTTGTTGATTACTTTGAGTTGTCATAGAAATCCTCTTTCTCCGCAAAATATGCTTGATTCTTTTCTCGTTATCTGTTATTATAATTTCTTGCGTGCGTTGTAATGAACACACATGCAGCCTGAAATTATAATACATAAGAGGTAACAAGATGGCAAAGTGCAGTCAATGTGGTAAAACCACAACTTTCGGTCATAATCGCAGTCACTCGCTGGTAGCAACCCGGCGCAAATTCCTGCCCAATCTTCAGCGCGTTACTGTGATGGAGAATGGCAGAAAAGTTCGTAAAGTCCTTTGCGCACGCTGCATCAAAACTTTGACCAAAAATTACAACTAGTTTGTTAACCCACAAACGATCAAAAAGTCGCGTTTGCGGCTTTTTTGATTTTAAATCAATGCATCCCGCAAAGCACGCACCCCACCGGCGATACCCTCGGGATGTTTGAAAACTGCGGTCCCAGCCACAAAGTTTCGTGCGCCAGCTTCAAAATTTACACCGATCGTTGCAGCCGTAATGCCACCGTCCACCTGGATAATCGCCTTTGACCCCTGCGCGTCCAGGATCGCCCGGGTTTGCCGGATTTTGTCGATCGCCTGCGGAATGAAAGTCTGGCCGCCAAAGCCGGGGTTAACCGACATGATCAGCACCAGATCCACCATATCTGCCAAAAGCTCCAGCGGATCAACAGGCGTACCCGGATTGAAGGTCAGCCCGGGTTTCACGCCCAGTTCGCGGATAATCTGCAGGGTGCGGTGAATATGCGGGCAGGTTTCGTAATGAACCGTCAGGTAATCCGCACCGGCATTGGCAAAGGTTTTCAAATGTTTCTCAGGCTCAACGATCATCAAATGCACGTCTAAAGGCAGTGAAGTTGACCTCTTGCAAGCCGCGACAATATCAGGACCAAAGGTAATGTTCGGGACAAACCTGCCATCCATGACATCAATGTGAATGGCGTCCGCGCCAGCTGCTTCGCAGGCTTGCAGATCTGAACCAAGTTGAGTGAGATCAGCAGAAAGGATTGAAGGGGAAATCAAAGCAGCCATCACACCTCGCATCAGGGTTTGAGTAACAAGTAGACGTAAAACCAAAAAGGAATTAAGCCCAGCAATAACATCGCTGCCAACAAGCCCAGCGACCAGGTCTTCCAATCAATAGGCGCTCTAACCCGTTCCTCTGCCAGGATTTCCATGTTTTCCTCTGTGGATTGGTTCGCTTGCGAAAGAAAGGGCAGATTTGTGGGAGTTCTTTCCACCGCCGGTGGTGTAGATTCTTTGACTGGAGTGGGCGTGGGGGTATGAGCGGAAGGCTCACCAACAGGCACCGGGTTTGGCCGCACCTGTTCCAGCTTGGGAAGTTGCTGTAGATTCTCGTTTGGAAAGGAAACTGACCGTTCAGTTTCATAAAAACCCATCAGCAGTCTGCCGAGCTGATCGGCAGTGCGATAGCGGGCAGAAGGCTCCTTGGAGAGCACCTTTAGAATGATCTCCTCCAACTTGGCAGGGATGCTGGTGTTGTAATAGCGGGGGGCCACAGGCAGGTCCTCGCGATGCATACGCGCCAGCTCAGCAGAATCCGAAGCAATAAATGGCAATCTGCCAGCCAGCATTTCATACAAGATCACACCCAGGGAGTAAACGTCTGAAGCCGGAGAAGGCGGCATCCCGCTGGCTTGCTCTGGCGAAAAGTAGTGCGGCGAACCCCAGACGACTTCGCTACGTTCATCAGGCGAGATGGTCGACAAGGCGCGTGCGATCCCAAAATCGGTCACTTTAAGGCGACTCTCCGGTGTGACCAGCATGTTGTGGGGTTTGATATCACAGTGCACCAATCCGGCGCGGTGGGCATACCCCACCCCACCACAAGCCTGGATCATCAACTCCAGTGCCTCGGTGATGCTGAAACGCTCCTTTTGCTTGATAAGCGTTTTCAGGTCAGTTCCCGGCATATATTCCATCACGATGAAAAGGTGCTTCTGGTCGAGACCAAAGTCGTGCACAGTGACAATATTTGGATGGGAGAGGTTTGCGGCTGCCTTGGCTTCCTGTCGGAAGCGTTCGCGAAAGGCAACATCTTGTGAGAAATCTTCACGCAGGGCTTTAACCGCCACATAACGCTCAAGCATCAGGTCTTTGGCTTTGTAAACAATAGCCATGCCGCCTGTGCCCAGCGTTTGTTCAAGTTGGTAGCGATCATTAAGGATGCCGAGAGTGCTCATACGATGCCATTATAATGCAAATCAAAAGGCGGTCAGCCTCGGGTAAAGCGCATTGATGACCTCCCATCTTCCCTTTAATGGCATAAGGTTGTCATCTCTCACGCTTACTCCCAGCCCTGGACCATTCTGCCAACCAATTCTCTGTGCAAGGCTTGAGACGCTCGTTTAAAACCACGCAACCTCTTTAAAATCCAATTTACTAAGTGGCTACGCGCATTAAGATTCAACATCTCAATCTGAACCCCCTTGAAAATGCGAAAAATCAATATTTCTTTGCAAATTGCATGCCCAATTGCTTGCTTTTTTGGGATTTGAGGTCTATAATGTGTGCAAGATTGTCATAAAGTGTCAGAAAGTGTCACAAAACTGAAAAGAAGCGCTGGTGAACCGGCGCTTCGGCAATTAAAGGGAGTTTAGAACAAATGTTTTATGGAAGGTTTGAACACAATATTGACAAGAAAGGCCGGATGACTGTCCCCTCCACTTACCGCGAACAAACCGTCGGCGATCTTGTCTGTGTGACCAAAGGGCTGGATGGTAATCTGATGGCCTATTCCAAAGACAAGTTCGACATCATCGCTGACTCGATCAACAGCATTTCCATCACGGATCCCCACCTGCGCTCCATGCGCCGTGAAATCCTGGGTGGTTCAGCTGAACTCACTTATGACACCGCTGGACGCATCCTCATCCCGACTCACTTGCGGAAGTTTGCCGGCATTGAGGAAAAAGTGGTCATCATCGGCGTAGGAGACAGCTTTGAGATCTGGGCTCCCGAACAGCTTGACGCGGAAGAAAACGCGAACGGCGATCCGAAAGCCAATGCTGAACGCTGGGCAATGTTCAATATCAATACCAGAGGAAACTGAGGAAAGCGGTGAGCGAGGACCCCTTCCCGCACCGCCCGGTACTTTACAAAGAAACAATTCAATATCTGGCTCCCTCGAGCCCGAAGCGTTACCTGGATTGCACTGCCGGAGCCGGCGGTCATTCTGAAGGCATCCTGACCGAGAGCGCTCCATCCGGAGAACTCCTGGCACTGGACATAGACCCCCTGGCAATCCAACTTACCAGGCAGCGCCTCAGTCCTTTCGGCGATCGCGCGCAGGTAGTGCACGCATCTTACCTGCAGAGTGCCGACATCCTGCAAAACATTGGTTGGCAGGGCGTTGACGGGATTGTGATGGATTTGGGCATGTCCTCCATGCAGCTCGACCAGAGCGAACGCGGCTTCTCCTTCAGACATGACGGTCTGTTGGATATGCGCTTTGACCCCACCCAGGGTCAGACTGCCGCTGATCTGGTGAACAAACTGGCGGAAGCTGACCTGGCAGACATCATTTGGCGCTACGGTGAGGAACGCTTCTCCAGGCGCATCGCGCGGGCAATTCTGAGAGCCAGACCCTTGACAACTACGGGGGAATTGGCAGAGGTTGTGCGGAATGCGATTGGCAGGAGCAAAGAAAAGCAGGATCCCGCCACCAGAACCTTTCAAGCCTTACGAATTGCGGTCAACGACGAACTCAAGACCGTTGAACAGGCAATACCAAGCCTGATTGCACTTTTAAACAAACATGGACGCCTTGCTGTCATCAGTTTCCATTCTTTGGAGGACCGACTGGTGAAACAGGCTTTCAAACGCGAGAGCATCGACTGCGTCTGCCCTCCCGAGCAGCCCGTCTGCACCTGTGGGCATAAAGCCAACGTCCGGTTATTGACCTCCAAACCGATCACAGCATCAATGGCAGAGGTTGAAATCAATCCGCGTTCCCGCAGTGCAAAGCTGCGGGTAGTCGAGAAGTTATAGAGGAATGGCACGGAAACTGCACGGAAAAGGCTATGAAAAAGAATCTCGTACAAGCCTATAAACAAGCCCCCTGGCGAACGCAAATCCAGTGGATTGGCATATTCTTGCTGGTCCTAATTGGGGTTGCGGTGGTTGCCGGCGTCTACCTGATGATCAGCGGGCGTGCTGCCGCCACCGGAAGGCGTATTCAGAGCCTGGAAGCTGAAATCAGCGCTCTTGAAATGGAAATCAACGATCTCAAGACTCAGTACGCGCAAGTGTCCTCTGCAAAATCCTTAAGCGAAAGAGCAGAAGCACTGAACATGACTTTGTTGGATCCTCTCAAGGCGATGTATATTGAAGTCCCCGGCTACGTACCCCCTTCCCAGCCAGCACTGGCACCTCCCCCCACCGTTGAAGACATCAGCACTCCCGTGCTCTTGCCGGAATTTACTGCTTCCTTATGGGATTGGCTCCGGCTGCAGGTTTTTATTGAACCGAATCTATCCGCAGAATCGACCGAAAGTAATGATACCGGGCTTATTTCACCCTCACCGACAGAGGTGACTCCATGAGAACCACAAATTGGAATCGTTTCTTCATTATTTGCGTGCTGGCAAGTGTGATTGCTGGTATGGCTGGGATCCAGTTGATCCGCATCCAAAACATTGAGGGAGCAAAACAGATTCTGGCTGACAGTGAAGCCTACCAGGGAATCAATCGCATGATCTATCCCGAACGCGGCAGTATTTACGACTCGGATGGCAGGCTTTTGGCTGGCAACGAAGTGGTGTATGAGGTCGGTCTGGATTTGCAAGCTATTCAACAGCCTGAAACCGTAGCCTCAGTCGCTTCGAGCGTCCTGGGTTTGGATTATTCCCGGGTTCTTGGCTACGCGCAAATGACTCCGGGAAATGGCAATCCTTACTTTATCGTGCTGGATGGCTTTGTCAGCAAAGACAAAATCGCCCAATTCGAGTCCATAAAAGAAGACTATGCCAACCGCAGCACCAAACGCGGCGAGGTTCGCCCCAATCTGCTCGGCCTGGTTTGGACCGCAAACAACAAACGCAGCTATCCCGAAGGCACTTTGGCTTCCAACATGCTGGGCTTCTACAGCTTTCTCGACCGCACAGATGGCATTGGCTATTTTGGCGTGGAAGAAGCCTATGACGATCTGATGGCTGGTGAGCCTAAACTGGTTTACTCCGCAATCGATCCCAACCTGCTGACCTCCCTGGAAGAAGTCCCTCCAGGTGTCACAGTGCAATTGACTTTTAATCGCGAGATTCAGGCGATGACCGAAAAGAAACTGGATGAGGCAATTGAATGGTCTGGCGCTGAAAACGGAACCATTATTGTTTACAACCCCGAAACTGGCGAAATCATCGCCATGGCGACAGCGCCCAGATTGGATCCCAACGAATACTGGAATTATTCCGAACTATTCCCCAATCCAAAGCCGTTCAACAGCGCGATCAGCAGCACTTACGAACCTGGATCTGTCTTCAAGGTTCTCACCATGGCGGCCGGTTTGGATTCGGGTGTCGTCACAGCAAATACAACCTTTAACGACACTGGCTCCCTTAACGTCGGCGGAGCAACCATCTACAACTGGAACATGGGCGGCTGGGGCGAAGTGGACATGACCGGCTGCATGCAGCACTCCTTGAACGTTTGTCTTGCCTGGCTGGGAATGGAGCTTGGACCAGACCGCTTCTATTCTTACATGAAATCCTTTGGCTTTGACCGCAACACCGGAATCGATTTGGGTGGAGAAAGTCATTGGCCTCTGAAGCTGCCCGGTGACGGCCTGTGGTACGAAGTTGACCTGGCAACCAACTCATTTGGCCAGGGCATATCGGTAACCCCTATCCAAATGGTAACTGCAATTGGCGCGATCGCAAATGATGGAAAAATGATGGCGCCTCACGTGGTTAAGGCAATGGTCATAGACGGTAAGCAGTACAACATTGACCCCGTCGTGGTCGGCACTCCCGTGTCAGCAGAGACAGCACACACCCTGACCACCATGTTGGTCAACTCCCTCGAAAACGAAGCCTCGAACGCCCTTGTGGAAGGTTACAGCCTGGCAGGCAAAACCGGTACCGGCGAAATTGCCACTCCACTCGGTTATACGAACTCCTCCACCAACGCATCCTTTGTTGGCTGGGGTCCAGCTGATGATCCTAAATTCCTGGTTTACGTCTGGCTGGAAAAGCCTGAAATTTCCATCTGGGGTTCCGAAGTCGCAGCCCCCGTTTTCTCAGATCTGGTCAGTGACCTGGTTGTCCTGATGAACATCCCCCCCGACAGTATCCGCCTGGCGGAAAAGTCGGATAACACCAGCATTGTAGGAACGGAGTAGGAACGATGTTGACCCTGAGCCACGTTCTCAAAGCTCTCACACCCGCTGCGAATTATCAGATCCCTCAGGATTTTGAGATTTCCTGCGGCTGTGTTGATTCCCGCTGTGTCAGTGATAAGGGGCTTTTCGTGGCTTTAAAAGGCGAGAACACCGATGGTCACGAGTTTGTTGACCAGGCATTCGCAAATGGGGCAGTTTTGGCTCTGACCGACCATGCCATCGAGAGCGATTACCCTGTTGTTGACCTGAGACAGGATAGTTTTGAACTGCCCAAAAGTGCTCCCTTCAGTTTGCAGACACCCAACGCGCTGATAGCTTTACAGTCTCTGGCGAAGTATTGGCGGCAGCAACACAACCTGACCGTAGTTGGTATCACCGGGAGTGTTGGAAAGTCCTCAACCAAGGAACTGACTGCCTCAGTTTTGTCCAGCCGGATGAAAACCCTGAAAAATCAGGGCAATATGAACAATGAAGTTGGCTTGCCCCTGACGCTGCTCTCCTTGAATGAAAAACACAGGGTGGCTGTACTCGAGATGGGCTTCTATGTGGCAGGCGAGATCAAACTCTTGTGTGACATTGCCATGCCCCAGATTGGCGTGGTAACTAACATAGGAACTGTACACGCCGAACGCGCGGGCAGTATCGAAGCAATTGCCCGCGGAAAAGCTGAGCTGGTGCAATCACTGCCCGCCTCACCAAAAGGGCTGGCAATCCTTAATTATGATGATCCTTTTGTAAAAGATATGGCGGATCTGACCCAGGCACGCGTCTTCTACTATGGTCTCAATCCTGAGGCAGACCTCTGGGCGGATAAAGTCGAAAGCCGTGGGCTGGATGGCGTCCGCTGCAGGATGCATTACCAGGATGAGAGCCTATACGTCACAGCGCCCCTGATTGGGCGGCACTCTGTGTACACCATGCTGCGGGCTGCAGCGGTAGCGCTCAACCTCGGGATGGACTGGGGCGCGATCTTTGACGCCTTCAAGGATGACCGTGTGCAGTTGCGCATCGTGACTGTAAAGACAGCATCTGGAGCTGTCTTGATTGACGATAGCTATAACGCCTCGCCTGACTCAACCATGGCAGCCCTAAATCTGCTGGACGACCTCAAAGGTCGAAAAGTGGCTGTGCTCGGGGATATGCTTGAGCTGGGACGCTACGAAGAAGCCGGACACAATAAAGTGGGCATGCGTGCCTCTGAAGTGGCAGATGAAATCGTTCTGGTGGGCACTCGCAGTCTGATCACGCGTGATGCAGCCATCGAGAACGGTTTTCCTGCTGACATGGTGCATTGGTTCAGTGATCACAATGGTGCAACAGCTTACCTGCGCGAAACTCTGAAATCAGGTGATATCGCCCTGATCAAAGGTTCCCACAGTATGCACATGGAAAAAATCGTATCGGCCCTGGAGGAGGTAGTCTAATGCGCGGCTCTTCTCTGGCAATTGCAATCAGCAGCATCAGTTTCCTGCTAACTGTTATCTGGGGCGGTCCATTCATCCGCATGCTGCGGCAACTGAACATCGGAAAAATCATCCGCATAGATGTGCCTGAATCGCACATGGCCAAGATGAACACTCCCACCATGGGCGGGTTTATGTTCTTGATCCCGATCACCCTGCTGACGGTCATCCTGAACGCGGTTTCGCTTTTTGGCTCACGACTGATTGGCTCCTCGATTCTTGTTCCTCTGGCTGCCATGTGGGGCTTTGCGGCGATCGGTGCGATTGACGATTGGGAAGGGATCCGCGGACCAAGGCGCGGACTCGGAATGCGTGGCAAGACCAAGTTTTTACTGCAATGCCTTGTGGCGCTTGTGATAGCCTATGCACTCAAGGAAATTTTGCTGATTCCCCATTTACTCTGGCCAACTTCCCCTATACCTCTCAACTTAGGCTGGTTCTACCTGGTTGTGGCTGCATTCGTTATCGTCGCTTATTCCAATGCCATCAACCTGACCGATGGGATTGACGGTTTGGCTGGAATGATATCCATCGGAGCCTTTGGCGCGTACGGCATCATAGCCCTCATGCAGGGTCAAATCTACCTCGGACGTTTTTGCTTTTCCATCATCGGAGCCCTGGCTGGCTTTCTGTGGTTCAATGTCAAACCAGCCGCTCTCTACATGGGCGACACAGGCTCTCAGGCTCTGGGCGCCACTCTGGCAGTGATCGCGCTTATGACTGGTCGCTGGCTCTTCCTGCCCTTAATTGCAATCATTCCTACCGCTGAAGTCCTGAGTGTGATCATCCAGGTGCTCTACTTCAAGGCAACCGGTGGTAAACGTATTTTCAAAAAAACCCCAATCCATCATCATTTTGAGATGATCGGATGGGAAGAGAACCAGATCGTGATGCGTTTTTGGCTCGTTGAGCTGATTGGCGCCATGCTGGGACTTAGTTTGGCATTTATGAGCTGATGAAAACAAATTATTCTGACAAAAAAGTAATCGTAGTCGGTGCTGCTCGTCAGGGCCTGGCAATTTCACGCTTTCTCGCAAATAAAGGCGCACAGGTTGTACTGACCGACGCCCAACCTGCGGCAGAACTTGCATCCGCAAGTGCTGCCCTGGCTGATCTGCCGGTGGAAATTGCCTTTGGTGGTCATCCTGAAAGCTTGCTCGAAGGAGCTGACCTGGTTTGCGTTTCTGGTGGCGTACCACTGACCATTCCTTTCCTGGTTTCCGCGCGAAATCAGGGGGTCAAACTCAGCAACGACTCGCAGATCTTTCTGGAGGAATGCCCTGCGACCGTGGTTGGCATCACCGGTTCCGCCGGCAAAAGCACCACCACCGCCCTGGTCGGTTTGATGGCGCAAAAACACTTTGAAGTAAAAAACAGCAGCCATCGCGCTTGGGTGGGCGGTAATATCGGGAATCCCCTGATTGAAAACCTTGACCAGATGGACGAGGATGACCTGGTTGTGATGGAACTTTCGAGTTTTCAGCTGGAGCTGATGACAATTTCACCCCAGGTTGCGGCAATTTTAAACATCACACCCAATCACCTCGACCGGCATATCTCAATGCAAGCCTACGTTGAAGCCAAATCACGCATCCTGCGCTACCAGCATCAGGGCGATGTGGCTGTGCTGAACCGCGACGACCAAGGTTCGTGGGATCTGCTTGATCAGACTCATGCAGACGTGATCAGTTTTGGGATGAAAGCCCCTGGATACCGTCAAAATGGCACTTACGTGGACGAAGGTCAGATCATTCTGCAGATTGGGAACGACAAACTCAAAATGCTGCCCTTAGAGTGGATCAACCTGCGCGGCGAGCACAATCTTTATAACGCGCTGGCAGCTTGTGCTATTGCGGCAGGCGCCACAATTGGTCTGCCGGGCATTCAACTGGGAATCGAAACTTTTGATGGCGTACCCCACCGCCTGGAATTTGTACGTGAAATAAATGGGGTCAGTTGGTATAACGACTCGATCGCCACAGCCCCCGAACGCACTATTGCCGCAATCAACTCCTTTGAGGAACCCATTGTTTTGCTGCTGGGCGGGCGCGATAAAAACCTGCCCTGGGACAAACTCGCTCAACTGATCCGCAGACGTGTTTCACGGGTGGTGATCTTTGGTGAGGCAGGTGATCTGATCGCAGAAGCCATCGGTCCCAAAAAGCCGGGGCAGGCAATGCACTCAGTTGTCCGCTGCGCCACCCTGCAGGAAGCGATCAAAACCGCGCACAATCAGGCTGAAGCAGGCGATGTGGTCTTACTATCGCCTGGCTGCACCAGCTATGACGCCTTCAAGGATTTTGAAGAACGAGGTCAAGCCTTTAGAAATTGGGTGAACGAACTATGATTAACGCAACCACTCCCAAAACCCGCCGCCGCTCCAACGTGCAATCTCTCTCATTTGATGTGGGACTGCTATTGATCGTTGCCAGCCTGTTGGTCATCGGTTTGTTGATGGTCTACTCCGCCAGTTGGGACGTTTCGATGACGATCAGCGACAGTCAGAATTCCATTTTCCTGAGACAGGTGCTCTGGGTGGTGCTGGGAGTAATTGGCGCGACCGTGCTTAGCTACTTTGATTACCACCGCTATCGCAAGTTGGTAGTTCCAATGATTTTTATCGTCATCCTAATGCTCCTGGCGGTGTTGGTTATTCGTGAGGTACGTTACAACTCAGCCCGGTCATTGTTCGAAGGATCGATCCAGCCTGCGGAGTTCGCCAAGCTGGTCTCAATCCTCTACCTGTCGGTCTGGCTCACCAACAAGAAAGACATGCTCAAGGATTTCAAAAATTACCTTGCGCCGCTGTCTTTTGGCGTCGGCTTCATTGTAGCCTTGATCCTCGCACAGCCTGATCTAAGCGCGGCTCTCACCGTGCTGATATTGGGAATCATGCTCCTTTTCCTCGCGGGTGGTGATTGGAAACATGTCGCCATTGTGGTCTTGGTTGGTTTTTTGGGCTCTGTCTTTCTCATCAGTGTAATGCCCACAGGGCGCATTCGTTTCGCCCAGTACCTGACTGGACTTGAGAATCCCATCCAAAGTTCCTATCATATCCGGCGTACCTACGAAGCGATCATCAAAGGCGGCATCTTTGGTGTGGGGCTTGGCAAGGCAAATACCAAGTTTACCGGACTGCCCCTACCCCACACTGACAGTATTTTTGCGGTCCTGGCTGAAGAAACCGGCATTGTGGGCTCAATGATCGTGATTGCGCTCTATGTTCTCCTGATCTGGCGCGGCTTCAAAATTGCCCGCAACGCACCGGATCAATTGGGATCCCTGCTGGCGTTCGGTCTGACAAGTTGGATTGTCATAGAAGCCCTGATCAACGTGTCGGTCATAGTTGGTTTGCTGCCTTTTGCCGGCAACGCCCTGCCCTTTATAAGCGCAGGTGGGTCCAGCATGACCGCAACGATGGCTGCCATCGGGATCGTCATGAATGTTGCCCGTCAGGGAACGAACAAGACAGCCTCGGAAAGGAGTACAACCAGTGCGACTGTTGATTTGCGCAGGCGGGACAGGCGGCGGAGTGTATCCAGCGCTAACCGTTACGGAGAGATTGAGTGAAGACACACAGGTTTTGTGGGTTGGCAGCGAAGGCGGCATGGAAGCCGAGCTGGTTGGGCGGGCGAACCTCCCCTACCGGGGCATTCGTGCAGCCGGGGTCCATGGCGTTTCAATCAGGCAATTGCCTGGAAATTTGGTGAAATTATGGCAAGGTTACAGACAGGCAAAGCAAATTCTAAAGGATTACAAACCCGATGTGATCCTGTTCACGGGCGGGTATGTGGCAATCCCGATGGCTTTGGCTGGTCTGAAAGTTCGCACCTTATTGTTCGTACCGGATATCGAACCCGGATTGGCACTGAAAACCTTAGCCCGCTTTTCGGACAAAATCGCGGTCAGTGTGAACGACTCGGCCAGGTTTTTCAACAAGAAGGAGAAAATTAAAGTGACCGGCTACCCCCTGCGCAAGGACCTGATGAAGTGGACCAAGGCTGATGCCCTGGCTTACTTTGGGTTTACCAGCAAAAAACCTGTGATTCTGTTCACTGGCGGAAGCAGCGGCGCGCGCTCCATCAATAAAGCCGTTGTCGCCATTCTGAGCGAACTCCTCAAACGCTACCAGGTGATCCACCTGACGGGGCATCTTGACTGGGAGACGGTCAGAGCGGCCACATCCAATTTCCCCCAAACATACCAGGCTTTCCCCTATCTGCACGAAATGGGAGCGGCTTATGCTGCTGCAGACCTTGTGGTGTCAAGAGCCGGCGCGTCTGTGCTGGGTGAGTATCCGTTCTTTGGTCTGCCTGCCATTTTGGTGCCATATCCCTACGCATGGCGCTATCAGAAAGTCAATGCCGATTACCTGGTGGAACGTGAAGCCGCAGTTCTACTGGAGGACCAGTATCTGCAGAGCCAACTGCTGACGCAGATCGACACGCTCCTTGATGACCAGGCAAAGCTGCAGCACATGCAGCGGGCAATGAAAGCACTCGCGCAGCCTCAGGCAGCCGAGCGAATTGCCAGCCTGCTCTATGAAATGGCGGAGGGATAGAGGCTGATATGATTTCACTAAACGTCTTATTCACCATCTTTGTACTGCTTTTTGGAGTAATCGGAGCAGTACGCGGCTTGCGTAAGGAACTGGTGGTGGTCGTTTCGGGAATTTTGGCATTGTTCACGATCCAGGAGGTCTTGCCTCGCCTGCTCGGTGATTTGTCTGGCACAAAAGCCCTCCTTCTGGAATTGATCGTGCTGTTTGTCTGCGGCTTTTTGGGCTATCAGACCCCCGCTTTCCGCCGCCTCTCCGAGTCTGGACGTTTCAACCGGGATACCCCCATCGAAATTATTCTGGGGGCAGTCTTTGGAGCTCTCAACGGCTACTGGCTGGTGGGTTCAGCCTGGTATTTTATTGATAGAGCAGCTTATCCCTTCCCTTGGATCACAGCCCCAGACGCGGCAACTGAAGCAGGTCAGAAGGCGATTGAACTTCTCCAAAATATGGTGCCGCAATTACTCAATGGCAATGGGCTTTATGCGGCGATTGCGATCGCGGTTTTAATCGTTATTGGAGTGATGATTTGATGAGTAAAGTGCATTTCATCGGGATTGGGGGAACGGGCATATCAGCCATCGCTCTGCTGCTGCTTGAAAAAGGCTGGCAGGTCAGCGGTACTGATAAGTCTGCTTCACGCTATTTCGATGCCGTCACGGCCAAAGGCGCCTACACCCTCATTGGGCATAGTCCCGAATTGGCTCTCAAAGCGGATCTGATTGTGCGTTCCTCAGCCGTGCGTGACGATGACCCCGAAGTCCTTGCCGCTCGCGAAAAGGGAATCCCGGTGCTTAAGCGCAATGAATTTCTGCCAAATCTGACTGCTGGATATCAAACGCTGGCAGTTGCCGGCTCTCATGGCAAAACCACCTGCACAGCCATGCTGGTGACGATGCTGCGCGGTGTGGACTTGGATCCGACCTTCATCCTCGGGGCGCAAATTCGCCCGCTGGGCACCAACGCGCATGCCGGCTCAAGTGACCTGTTCGTGATCGAAGCTGATGAGTATGACCATATGTTCCTGGGTTTGAGCCCAAAGATCAGTTTGCTGACCAATGTGGAATACGACCATCCCGACTTTTTCACCACTCCAGATGCTTACAACCAGGCTTTTGCAGCCTTTATCCGCCGCACCCAGCCAGGTGGAACAGTGATCGCCTGCAGCGAAGATGAAGGCATACGCAAGCTCCTCGCGCAGGAAGATTTCGAGGATATAAAACTCCTGACCTATGGCTACAGCCCGGAATGCACTTACCAGGTTGAAAATCCGCACTGGAATGGTGATGGTTATGACTTCAGCCTGATCCATACACCCTCTCAACAAAATTTGGGTGATTTTCGCCTCAAAATTCCTGGCCGGCATAATCTTCTCAATGCTGCCGGAACACTGGCTGTCCTCCACCAATCCGGCATAAACCCCGCCGGAGCACGAGAAAGCCTTGCCAATTTCAAAGGCACCGAGCGCCGTTTCGACCAGGTCTGCCACAGTGGAGATACCGTGGTGATCAATGATTATGGGCACCATCCCACCCAGCTGGACCTCACGCTCGAAGCTGCTCACGAACTCTACCCCGACCATCGCCTCTGGGCAGTCTGGGAGCCTCACACCTACTCGCGGACCGATCAAATGCGGACAGCCTTTACGAAAGCACTGCAGCGGGCAGATCGGGTTGTAATTTTGCCAACCTATGCCGCCAGGGAGACCGTCGAAACCGACACTCCCCGCCGGATTGCGGACGATATTCCGGGTTCGAAGGCGTCCTGCTTCGCAGGATTTGCTGAAGCAGCCGATTTTGTAGCAGAACAAGCCAATGGGCTAAACGTGGTGATCGTTTTTTCAGCTGGAAAGGGTCCTGAGTTTGCCCAAATGCTTTGCCAGAGATTGGACGCAAGGAGGCAGAATGACTGAGCTGCCGCTGCGAAAACTACAAGCCCTGTTTGGCGAAAAACTGCAGGAAAACGTGCGCATGGCAAACTACACCACCACTCGCGTGGGAGGACCTGCCAGCGGAATGATTTCGGTTTATACCGCCGATGAGATGCGCCGCACGGTCAAGATCTTATGGGAACTGGACGTACCGTTCCGAATTCTGGGTAGCGGCTCGAACATGTTGGTAAGTGATTCCGGATACATGGGCGTGATGGTGCACAACCGCTGTCACAATGTGCGCATCGACACCAAGAGCGAACAAGCGGTTATCTTCGCTGAAGGCGGAGCAAACCTGGGCGCGGTTTCACGCCAGGCAAGCCTGCGTGGTGTTTCTGGCTTTGAGTGGGCTAACAGCATCCCCGGGACGGTCGGCGGAGCGGTTTATGGTAACGCCGGCGCGCACGGCGCGGATATCTCCACGTGCATGATCGCGGCACAGGTCATCACCAAAAACGAAGGCGAGCAAAGTCTCGACAGCGAAGGCATGGGCTTCCGATACCGTTCAAGCAGGTTCAAGCGCAATCGCGAAGAGATCGTAATTTTGAACGCCAGCTTCTTTGGAACGAAAGTAGAAAAGGAAGTTACCCAGCGGTTGCTGGAAGAATTAACAGCAAAAAGACGCCAGACTCAACCTGTCGGCCCTTCATTTGGGTCAACCTTCAAAAATCCGAAGGGCGACTATGCTGGTCGCTTGTTGGAAGCCGCCGGAATGAAAGGGGTTGCTTCAGGGCATGCTTCCATCAGCACAGTACACGCTAATTTCATTCTCAACGATGGCGAGGCGACCGCCCAGGATTACTACAGGCTGATCCGCCTGGCACAAAAAACTGTGAAAGAGCAATTTGATGTCAGTCTCAAACTTGAGATCGAATTGCTGGGTGAATTTGAAGATGACTGATAAGCTGAATCTCGTCTTGATCTTTGGCGGACGTTCTGGCGAACATGCAGTCTCATTGCGCTCGGCGCAATCTGTGCTTGCCGCCCTGGATGAAACCAAATACCAGGTTTTCCAGGTTGGCATCACGACCGAAGGGCTTTGGCTCTACGGTGCAAACGCGCACAAAGCATTTCGAGATGGCAGTTTCGAATTACTCCAGGAAGCGCTGATCCTCAGTGATGGCGGCAAGCCATACTTGTACGCCCGTGAAGGAAACCAGCTTGAGAGCATCACCCCGATTGACGTAATTTTCCCTGTCCTGCATGGAACATTCGGGGAGGATGGAACCATCCAAGGTCTGTTCGAGATCCAGAACTGCGCTTATGTTGGCGCGGGTGTGCTCGGCTCTTCTGTGGCAATGGACAAAGCTGTCTGCAAGCATGTCATGCGATCAATCGGTGTTCCTGTCTTGGAATATGCAGTTTTTTCCCGCCGTGAAGTCCAGGCGGATTTAGCGGAAACCATCGCATTCGCTGAGCAGGTTGCCGCTTACCCACTGTTTGTCAAGCCAGCCAATCTCGGTTCCTCGGTGGGCATCAGCAAAGCCCGCAACCGCGAGGAGCTCACCAGGGCGCTGCAGCTGGCAGCCAGGTTTGACCGCCGCATCCTGGTGGAACGCGGCATTAACCCCAGGGAGATCGAGATCAGTGTGCTCGGAAACACCGAGGCGCAGTGCACCGTGCCTGGGGAAATTGTTCCGGGAGATGAGTTCTACACTTACAAGGATAAATATCAGTCCGGAGACCCCGAGGTTGCCATTCCAGCCCCCCTGCCAGAAGCCCAGACAGCTCTGCTGCAGCAATATGCCATCGATGCTTTCAAGGCAGTCGATGGTGCAGGTTTGGCACGGGTGGACTTCCTGATTGATAAAGTCAGCGGCGAAGTCTACTTTAACGAAATCAACACCATGCCAGGTTTCACGGAAATCAGCATGTACCCGAAACTTTGGCTCTACTCAGGGCTGAGCTATACCGAATTGGTAAATCGGCTGATTGAGCTGGCGCTTGAGCGTAAAGCCGAACAGGATGAGACCATCAGGAAGTTTGAGGAGTAAGATGGCGAGCGGTTCTAAAAGAACAACCAGGGCAGATGAGGTGCGAGCCCGCCGGAAAATTGAACCGGTGCGGCGCAAACCCATCCCGAGCAACCCTTCATTGCGCGTCTCCAGAGACGCCCAGAACGCCTCAAGGGTTGTCTCACGCCGATCCTATACCAGTACCCAATACACCAGCTCAGCTGCTACGCGCAACCGCAGCCGCGTTTACATGCCCACCGGCACGCCAGGCAGCGAAGTTCGCCTGCCCGCCTTGCCCAAGTTCCATCTTAGCTGGCGTTTGCTCTCAGGTCTGATCGCTGTCGGAATGCTCGTCCTGCTGTTCATGATGGGAACTTCAACCGTTTTCGCAGTGGATCAGGTAAATCTGAGCGGCGGTATACGCATTCCTGCTGAAGAAGTAAGCCAAAAACTTGACCTTCAGGGTGAATCAATCATCAGCGTCATACCCAGCCAAATCGAGAGCCAGATCCTGGAAGCATTCCCGGACATCAAAGCAGCTGAAGTGAAGGTAAAGATGCCAGCCGCTATCGAGATCGTCATCCAGGAACGCATCCCAGCCCTGCTGTGGCTGAAGGATGAGGAAATCGTCTACTGGATCGACCAGGATGGTTACGCCTTCACAGTGCGCGGGGAAGCCACACTGCCCATCCGCGTCTACGCCAACAGTGAACCGCCCCACCCCCTGGGATGGGTGGAACCTCAACTCCAGTTGGGAGATAGCACAGCGGAAAATGACGAAACCCCGCCATTGGTGGACCCTGCCTTCGTAAGCACTGTGCAGAAACTGAATGGCATCAAGCCTGCGGAAAGCCTTATGTTGTACGACAAAAAGAACGGGCTGGGTTGGGTTGATCCCCACGGCTGGCAAGTTTTCTTTGGCGATGACGATGAAAATATCGACATGAAACTGCTTGAGTACGCCAGGATTGTAGAGACAATTCTGGATAGAAACTTGCAACCAGTTTTAATCAGCATGGAATTTCTACACGCACCTTATTATCGTTTGGAGCCTTAATTATGGAAGAAGAACCGATTGTTGTTGGATTAGATGTTGGCACTGCAAAAGTTTGCAGCCTGGTCGCCAGAGTTGAGAATGGCAGCAACCTGCGCATCCTGGGTGTGGGTATCGAACCCACCAGGGGCATCCGCAAAGGGATCGTGACCGATATCACCGCTGCCTCTGAGTGTATTGCCCGTTCGATCGAGAAAGCTGAGAGAACTTCCGGCTTTGAGATTAACTCGGCAATCGTCAACCTGGCAGGAATGCAGGTTTCATCCACCATTAGTAAGGGTGCGGTTGGAATCTCCGGGCGTGTGATTGATCAGGAAGATGTTTATCGCGCGCTGGATTCTGCCCAGGCTATCGCCGTCCCCCACAACCGTGAAATCGTGCATGTTATTCAGCGCGGTTTCAGTGTGGACGGGCAGGAAGGCATCCGCCAACCGGTGGGGATGCACGGTTTCCGCATGGAAGTTGAAGCCCATATAATCACCAGTGCTGCCTCTTCAATGGAAAATCTGCGCCAGTGCATTTCAATGGCGGGCATCGATGTTTCTCAGTTTGTGCTTAATCCCCTTGCCTCTGGTGAGAGCATCCTTTCAGAAACTGAACGCGAGATGGGCGTGGCAGTCATTGACTTGGGTGCCGGCACCACCAGCGTAGCAATTTACGTCAAAGGGGATGTTTTCCACGCCAATGTGCTTGGAATTGGCGGTGACATGGTGACATCTGATGTCGCCCAGGGACTGCGCTTGCCCCTTGAGGTGGCAGAAGAAGTCAAACTTAAGCACGGTTATGCCGTCCTCGAAGATATCCGTGAGGACGAGTCTTTCAATGTGATTACTTTCGGCTCTGAACAAAGTACCAAGGTTGAGCGTCGCGAACTTGTAAACATTATCGAAGCCCGCGTGGAGGAAATCTTCATGATGATCCACCAGGAAATCAAACATTCGGGCTACGACTCACTCCTGCCAGCAGGTTTGGTTCTTACTGGTGGCGGAAGTCAATTGCCTGGTATACGCAAACTGGCCAGCAAGGTCATTGGTCTGCCTGCCCGTATTGGAAAGCCAGAGCGCATGGTTGGTCTGACCGACCAAATTTCGAACCCCGCCTTCGCAACCAGCGTAGGACTGCTGGACTGGGGCATCCTTTTCAGTGAAACAACCCAGATCGCTCCTGAGCGACCTGGAAAATCGCAGCGAGCTAACAATAACGCCAAAGCGGATGGCTTTGTTCAGTGGCTCAAGCGAATGTTGCCATAATCAAATAAGCACACAATTAGAGGAGATCAAAATGGAAGCAAAACAAACTGAATCATTCGCAAGAATCAAGGTCGTAGGCGTTGGTGGTGGCGGTTGCAACGCGGTCAATCGTATGATTGCCGAAGGGCTGCAAGGGATCGAATTTATTTCGATCAACACAGACGCTCAGGCACTGCTTAAATCGCAGGCGGAAACCCGCGTGCGCATTGGCGACAAATCCACCCGCGGCTTGGGTGCTGGCGGCGATCCAAAAATCGGCCAGGCAGCAGCAGAAGAATCAGCCGAGGAATTGTACGAAGTGCTCAAGGGCTCAGACATGGTTTTCGTGACCGCAGGTCTGGGTGGCGGCACCGGTACCGGTGCAGCTCCCGTAGTCGCGCAGATAGCCAAGGAAATTGGAGCCCTGACCATCGGTGTGGTCACCCGACCTTTCTCATTTGAAGGTGCCCATCGCTCCCGCTCAGCCGAGCAAGGTGCCATGCGCCTCAAAGAACATGCCGACACGCTCATCGTGATCCCCAACGATCGCCTGCTGCAAATTGTCAACAAGAACGTCGGTCTCAACGACGCTTTCCGCATGGCAGATGACGTTTTGCGCCAGGGCATCCAGGGCATTTCAGAGCTGATCACCGTTCCAGGTTTGATCAACCTCGACTTTGCGGATGTTCGCACAATCATGTCCGAAGGCGGCGCAGCTCTGATGGCGGTAGGTCAGGCGTCTGGCGAAGATCGTGCCAAGATTGCGGCTGAACAGGCGATTTCGAGCCAGCTCCTGGACGTCACTATCAATGGCGCCCGCGGTATCCTGTTCAACGTTACCGGCGGAACCAACCTGTCGCTGTTCGAGGTCAACCAGGCTGCCGCGATCATCAAGGAAACCGCCAGCCAGGATGTGAACCTGATCTTCGGTGCCGTTATCGACGAAAACATGGGTGATAACATCCGCATCACTGTGATCGCCACTGGATTTGATCGCCCTGCGTCTCCCCAGGAGGCGGAGCCCGCTTTTTTTCGCCAGGAACATCCCCGTCAACAGCAGGAGCGGCTAAGCGTCAACGATACCCGGGCACAGAACGCTCGTGAAGAACAGCCAGCCAAGACGAACAAACAGGAAGCGTATGTTTACACTAGCGATGTGGACATCACCCTGCCCGCATTTGTAAGACGCGAACTGAGCAAACGCTCGGGTCGTTAGCAATTCAATCAGGATCTCCTGACAGTGCTGATTAGATTCTTCCTCCGGAATAGCGGAGGAAGAATCACGGCGGGGTTGTGACATTTCCCAACTTGTTTTTATACTGGACAGAAATTTTAAACCTGGGTCCATCTCGGGCATTATTTTGTTAATAAACTAACGATTGTTAAATCCTTTTTGATCTGTCAACATACGTAGTAGTCCAAGAAGATCACTCCTGTGACTTCCATACCTGTGACCTTGCAAAAGGCCACTGCAAAGTCCCCTCATGGTGGATCTGTCAACAAAAGGTTTTATGAGGGGCGTGGTAATCTGCAGTTAAACCAGCTGATCGGCAGATCTCCTACCGGAGTTTCTCATTTTAGTGTCCTAAAAACAGCTCCCCAACGAGAGAATATTCAAAAAATATCGAAAAATGCGATCGTAGGGTGGGTCGGCGTCATGGAATCCATACCAACCTATGCCTCGCGATAGCCAACCCACCGTATGTAGTAATTGGCATTCTGAGCCTCTTTTGCGAAGAATCTGATTATTAATGATCAGAATATTCACCGCATTCAGGATAACAAGACTCACCCCCTTTATCCCCCTCCCTCGACGAAGTGCCCGTCAGGGTAGGGGATCAGGAAAAGCCCTGCCTTGGGGTCATTCGTGATCTGTCATTGCGAGGAACGAAGCAATCTAAACAGTTTGCACATCAGCAGCGTGAGAGGTTCACATGAATCTTTTTCATCTGTCATTGCGAGGCACGAAGCAATCTAAACTGTTTGCACATCAGCTGCGTGAGAGGTTCCCAAACACCTAACCCCCTCCGCTTCGCGGGTGACAACTGCATTTTGCAACCTCCATCATTTTAGATTGCTTCACAAAAGAAGTTCGCAATGACAGATTAACAGACGTTCGCAATGACTGTTCCTGATCGTGCCGGTTTCACTTGCCTTTGTTTTTAATCCGGGCGACCGTGCACGGGAATTGACCGAAGGTCTCCATACGACCTTTCCCGTCATAGCGAGGTACGAAGCAATCTAAACTGTTTGCACACCGAAGTTTCTCATTTTAGTGCTCTGAAAACAGCTTCCCAACGAGAGAATATTCAAAAAATATCGAAAAATGAGAAGCTCAGGTCCTATGATCCCCAAGTATCTGGGGGTTTGATGTAGGGAACGGTCTTGCGCCGTTCCAGTTTGCATTCGATGTTTTGCTAAATGATGAAAGACAGATCGCCACGCTGCGCTCGCGATGACGAAAACTCTGTACATGGTGCGCAATACACATTGCGCACATTGTCCAAACTAAAAAAAGACACTAAAAGGGGAGAGCACCTTAGCCGCTTTAACAAGAATTTTGATAAGTAAATCCCATTCTCGGATTTAACATCAACCAAAATTTTTATCCCCTCTCCGTAAAAAGCCGAATCTACGCGCAAAGAAAAGCCTTCTCTTAAAATCTTGAAAGTTTTAAGATTGTTAACCTGTTTTTTCTTGTCTTATCCAGGAGCCCGTGCTAAAATCCTTGTACTACCTGTAGGGGTGACAAATATAATTTCCCCCATATTTAGGGGTTTATACTTTAGGAGTAATTGATGAAGTGCCCGTATTGCCAAAACACTGAATCGCGCGTTGTGGACACCACCAAGGATGTCAACCATGGGGTTATCCGCCGCCGCCGTGAGTGTGAAAACTGCCATCAACGTTTCAGCACCTATGAACGCACCATCATGACCACTCCCCTGCTGATCAAACGAGACGGCACACGGGAGGAATTTGACCGCGAGAAATTGCTGGCCGGCTTGCGTACGGCATGTGCGAAGCGCCCTGTTCCGGCTGCTGCTCTTGATAATTTGGTCAATGAGATCGAATCTGAGTTGTTAAAACGAGGTCGTTCTGAAATAAATTCACGCGTAATCGGAGATTTGGCGATCAAAGGTCTTCTCAAACTCGACCACATCGCTTACATCCGCTATGCTTCGGTTTATTTGCGCATGGATGACCTCCATGCCATCCGGGACGAAATCGACCACCTGCTGTCTGAAGAAGAAAAATAAATTACAGAGGACTACCATGCCAGAACCGACAGATAATCATTCGGGATTATTCCAAACACCCCCCCTTCCGGAAGGTCTACCTAAGATCGAGTTGACCGAAAACTCACGCCAGGTGCTCGCCAAACGATACCTGCGCCGTGGAAATGACGGTAAACCCGTTGAAAGCATCGACGAACTGTTCTGGCGCGTTGCCTGGCATGTTGCGGACGTTCCTGAGCGTGAGCACGATCAGGAAGCTGTCGCTGAAGCCTTCTACAATATGATGGTTTCAAAGTCATTTTTTCCCAACTCGCCGACCTTCACTGGTGCTGGTACACCTTTGGGACAATTGGCAGCTTGCTTTGTGTTGCCCATTTCGGATGACATGGGACGTGCGCCAGACGGCATTTTCAGCACGCTGCGCAATGCTGCCCTGATCCAGCAAACCGGCGGTGGCAATGGTTTCAATTTCTCCCGCCTCCGTCCCCAGGGTTCGATTGTCAACACCTCTGCTGGTGAGGCCACAGGCCCGGTTGGCTTTCTGAAAGTCTACGATGACGCCTTTGGTGAAATTGCCCAGGGCGGGACGCGTCGGGGCGCTAACATGGGAGTGCTGCGGGTCGATCATCCGGACGTGGAAGCCTTCATTAAATGTAAAACCAGCGAAATGGCCATCACCAATTTCAACATCTCGCTGGGTATCACCGACAAATTCATGCAGGCAGTCGAGGAGGATACCGATTGGGAGCTGCGTTTTCCGGACGTTCATCATCCAAGCTACAAACAATATGACGGCACAATCGACGCAGCCGAACGCGCTGGTGTGCCTGTCAAGATATTCAAAACCATCAAAGCGCGCAAGCTCTTCAACCTTTTCGTAACCCAGGCGCACCACAACGGCGAACCGGGTGCACTTTTCCTGGACGCTGCAAATCGATATAACCCGGTGCCTCACCTTTACGAGTTGGAAGCAACCAACCCCTGCGGTGAACAGTGGCTTGGTCCTTATGAAAATTGCTGCCTTGGGTCCATCAATTTGGCTCAGATGCTGGGGGAAAACGGCACTGTGGACTGGGAAAAACTTCGCCAGATGACGAAGACCGCCACGCACTTCCTTGATCATGTCGTGGACAAGAATGCTTATGTACCTGCCGTACCCGAGCTCAAAGAAGCCGCACTCAAAGCCCGCCGCATCGGCCTGGGAATTATGGGCCTGGCGGATCTGATGTATCACTGCGGTGTGCGCTACGGTTCGGAAGAATCATTGGAGTTCTGTGGTCAGGTGATGGAATTTATCCGCTACTTTTCCATGGAGACCAGCATTGAAATGGCACAGGAGCTTGGTGCTTTCCCTGCCATCAAAGGCAGCATTTATGATCCCAAAAACCTCACATGGGAAGCCCCTACGCCACTCTTCCCCTACAAACGCGACTGGCAGCGGCCTGAATTAGACTGGCAGCGGATCGTTGAGGGCATCCAAACCCACGGCATCCGTAACGCTGCCCAGACCACCATCGCCCCCACGGGAACCATCGGCACGGTGGCTGGCTGCGAAGGTTATGGTTGTGAACCTGTTTTTGCTCTCGCCTATGTGCGCCATGTCAACGACAACGGAGAGGATCTGCTGCTGAACTATGTCAGCCCCTTCTTCCAAAACGCTCTCAAAGCCGCCAATTTATCTGAAGAAACTAAAGATTTGGTCATCAAAAAGGTCATTGAACAAGGCAGTTGCCAGCATATTGAACAGCTTCCACAGCACATTCGCAACGTCTTTGTGGTTTCTTCCGACATCACTGCCGACGAACACATCCACATTCAAGCTGCCCTGCAGCGTTTCGTGGATAACAGCCTCAGCAAGACCATCAACTTCCCGGAGGGTACGACTGAAGAAGATGTCAGTAAAGCTTTCATCAGCGCCTGGAAACTGGGATGTAAGGGCATCACAGTCTACATCACAGGTTCCCGCGACAAAGTGGTATTGGAAACCAAAGCGACGATGGAAAAGAAAGAGAATATGTCCCTTCCGAGCCTGATGCTCTTCGAGGGTGGAGAGGAAACCCAACTTTCGTTCTGGAAGGACACCAAAAAGCCCCGTCCACGCACGCTCCATGGCTACACCTACTCGATCGAGACGCCCCTTGGAAAAGCTTTTGTCACCATCAATGAAAATGGCGGCTCACAGCCTTTTGAGGTCTTCATCAATACTGCCAAAGCTGGCTCTGAGACTGCCGCGCATTCAGAAGCCTTGGGTCGCCTGATTTCCTATATCCTGCGCCTGGCTTCGCCTGTAGAACCACGCGAACGTTTGAAACTGGTCATGGAACAGCTTGCTGGGATTGGCGGCGGCAGATCGCTCGGCTTTGGACCTAACCGCGTGCGCTCGCTGCCAGATGGAATTGCGAAAGCCCTGGATGAATACCTCTTCCAACAACACTGGGAGAAAGAAGAAGTGCTTGAAAAACCGATTGAGCAAATTCCCATGCCCGGTATCGATTCTCCCATCCATAAGATCGGCGAGTTGTGCCCGGAATGCGGTCAGGCGACCATGATCAACGAAGAAGGCTGTCGCAAGTGCTACACCTGCGGCTTCAGTGAATGCTAAGTGGTTGCTTGTGGAGCGGAAGATTTTTTGTACTGATTTGTTAAAAATTTACATCAATTAACATTGACATTTAGGGATAACGGTGTGATAATCAATAAGCGCACGGCTTGGGTGCCCCCCTCACCCAAGTCGTGCGCATTTAAGTTCAGGCTAATCCTGCCACTCCAATTCATAATCGCTGATGATGACGTTGTCACCTTCCTGGATTCCCGCAGCGCGTAAAGCCTTTTCAACTCCAAGGCCAGCCATCAACTTCTGGAAGCGTCTGACCGAACCTGGTTGGTCGAAGTAGGTCATTGCGGCGGCTTTCTCAATGCGTGCCCCAGAGACGACATAACCATCTTCAGTTTTCTCGATTTCAAAGGCGTTCGGGTCAACCTCGGCGCGGTAAATCGGCATTTCGGTTTTCTTTTCTTCTTCAGGAAGCTCGCCTAAGGTCCTGAAAACCTTCCACATCAGTTCCCTCAGATTGTACTGGCTGACGGCTGAGATAGGTATCAGCTCGACTCCCAGGCTTTTAAATTGCAATCGCAGGGATTCAAATTTTCCAGCTACATCTGGTAAATCCATTTTGTTGAGTACAACGATCTGCGGGCGTTCTCCGAGCAGATCATCGAAGAGTTCGAGCTCGGCATTGATGGTATGGTAGTCTTCCAGCGGATCCTCAGAGAGACCATCCAACACATGCACCAGCAAACGAGTGCGTTGAATATGCCGCAGGAAGTCAAAACCCAAACCGACCCCCATGGAAGCCCCCTCTATGAGACCCGGAATGTCTGCCATCACGAAGCTGCTGTCCAGGTCAAGCTGTACCACCCCCAGGTTTGGCTCCAGAGTGGTGAATGGATAATCTGCCACCTTGGGTCTGGAGTTCGTTGTTGCGGCTAAAATGGACGATTTTCCGGCATTAGGCAGCCCAACCAGCCCAACATCCGCGATCAGCTTCAATTCAAGCCTGAGGTTGAATTCTTCGCCGGGTTCGCCTTTTTCTGCCGTGAGCGGCATCTGGTTGCGGCTGGTAGCGAAGTGTTGATTGCCCCTGCCTCCTCGCCCTCCTTTGGCAACAATCAGCCGCTGCCCAGGCGAAACGAGATCTCCGATCAACTCAGCCTTATCGTCATCATAAACCACCGTACCCGGTGGAACGCGTACAATCAGGTCCTTTGCAGAGCGACCACTGCGGTTTGAGGGTCCGCCATTCTTGCCCGGATCAGCAAAAAAATGCTCGTTTTGGTGAAAATGACTGAGGGTGTTCAGGGTCGGAATCACCTCAAAGATTACATCCCCTCCTTTGCCCCCATCCCCACCATCAGGACCGCCACGCGGACGGTATTTTTCACGGTGCATGTGCACAATACCATCCCCGCCTTTTCCAGACGCGACTTTAATTTGAACAGAATCAATAAACATAGTTACTCTTTCGTATTTCCTTGGGCTGAGTCTATCATAATCTCGAATTGCTTCGCAGAGAGGATGCTGCCCCGTATGCGTTTCAAAAGTCCGTGATCAAGGAAAAAAAGAGGAAGTTCCAATACAATTAGTTTTTACTGAAAAACAAAAGAAAGGAACTTCCAATGACCATAACAGTCACAGTTAGTATAAACGTCAAA
>Ga0228536_1000356_pt1 | contig 95964 bp, 67 predicted proteins | sample SJ1Smetagenome_FD_168611 | JGI IMG/M metagenome (GOLD analysis project Ga0228536, IMG submission 168611) | Enriched culture of PCE-dechlorinating microbial communities from Ithaca, New York, USA - SJ1.S | ecosystem: Engineered > Modeled > Simulated communities (microbial... > Unclassified...
CAGTCGGAAATTGGACGATAGCCGGCATCGTAATATCCTCCATGATATTATCGGACACTTTACTACCTGTATTTGTCGTCAAAAAGCCCATTCGGACTCCAATTTTTCAATTTTGCAAAAGTTTAGATACTGAGTCGGGTTCGGATGAGACGAGCAGTGGGTTTGCTTGTTTATCTGACGGGCTGGTGTCTTTGTATTGGGGCGTTTGGATTCATCGCGGGAATTCTGGTCGAAAAATTGCTGGCTTATCCTATCCTGATTTCTCCTGTCATTTGGTTTTCAATCGGCTGTGCAGCATTGGGTATTTTGATTATATGGATAAGTCGATTCCCCCGGCGGATGGAGACAGCTATTCTGATTGATGAGCGGCTTCAACTTAAGGAGCGAGTCAGCACGGCATTGGCCCTGGCGGCATCGAAAGATGAATTCGCTCAGGCAGCATGTGCCGAGGCGAGGGATAAAATATCCCAGATTAACATACGAGGCCATTTCCCATTATTCATTGGCAGAGGCTGGTTTTATGCGATGGGGGCATGGTGTATTTTTGGTCTTTTGCTGACATTTTTGCCGCAGTACGATGTATTGGGGGTTTTGAAGAGAAAAGAGGAACAGCAGGAGCTTGTCCGGCAGCTTCAAACCGCTCAAAAACAGATTGAGCAAACCGTCGGTCAGGTCAGCACGGTCGTCAAGCAATTGGGCAATTCGGAATTGTCTTCGGAACTGGCCAAGTTTGAACTGCCGACGGCGGGGACACTGCCGGAGGATGCCAAGCGGGATGCCATCAAAAAACTGGGGGATTTATCCGATCGCATCAAGCAGATGCAAAAAGACCAGGCGGCGGAGTCGCTGGCCAGCCTGGACAAGATGCTGAGTCAATTAAAAACTGATTCCGGCGATAATCCGCTGAAGGATTTTGCCAAGGCTTTGTCGCAAAGCGATTTTAAACAGGCGGCATCGCAATTGCAGCAGATACAGAAACAACTGGCTGAGGGGCAAATGTCGGAACAGCAGAAACAGGCGATGCAGGAGCAGTTTCAGAAACTTGCCAAACAACTGGAGCAGGCTGCGGCTCAACGAAAAGAACTGGAGCAGGAGCTTCAAAAACAGGGACTGGATAAAAAGCTGGCCGGTATGGATCCAGAACAGCTTAAAAAACTGCTTGAGAAACAGGGTCTTAAGCCTGAGACCATCCAGCGGCTGGTGGATAAAGTGAAGGCCTGCCAGGCGGCGGGAAAATCCTGTTCAGCTCTGGCGATGGCGGCGGCCGGGATGGACGGCAGCGGTTCCTCTATGGAAGGGATATTGAATGAATTGCAGTCGCTGGAGGAGTTGGCAGAACAGGCCCGTCTGAGTGAAGCGGCTATGGAACAGATCGAACAGGCGATGGCGGCTCTCGGCGAGGGCATGGGGCAGTGGAAAGTGTCTGTTGGGGATGACTCTTCGCTGGAAAATGGCAAGGGGATTGGCCGGGGTGCTCGGGGATTGGATGAACGGGAAAGTCAGGATGTGGAAGACACCGCAGCCAAGTCCACCAAAATCAAAGGCCAGACGATTGAGCAGGGTCCCGTGATCGCAAGCTGGTATTTCAAGGATACCCAGGAAAAAGGAGCGGCAACCCGTGAGCTTAAGGAGGTCATTCAGGCCGGTCGTGATTCGGCGGCACAGGCCATTGATGAGAACCAGATTCCCAAAAAATATGAGAAGGCGGTCAAAAATTATTTTGGAAATCTGGAACAAGAGGGGGACTGATTTCGCGTCAAGGCAGGTATCTCCATTTTTTTTCCATTTTCTTTTGTGATTTATTTGGACTGCTCTGAGGACAGGGTTGTCATTGACAGAATATTGCAGGTGGATTTATGGATAGAACATAAACGGGCCATGTGGTGACGGACATAACAACAACATCGTTTTATTTTGCACAGCCGTGGGGTTTGGCGGCGCTGCTGGCGCTGGTGCCGGTTCTGTGGCTGGCCCGGCACAGCTTAAGCTCGCTGGGGCGAGTGCGGCGATTGTTTGCATTAGGCTGGCGGATTTTACTCATTGTGCTGCTGGCGGCTATGCTGGGACAGTTGACCCGGGTGCAGACCAATAAGCAGGTTACGGTGGTTGCGGTTCTGGACCGAAGCCTGTCCATTCCTGCCGATCTGGGTGCGGCGATGAAAGATTACCTCGACAAGGCCCTGAAGAAAAGGCCTGAAGGCAGTCAGCTTGCCGTGGTGGAGGTGGCGGAAAAAGCCAGTATTTCGAAACTGGCCGGGCCGGGGATGGAGCTGCGCGAACGCAATACGGGGCTGCGCGGGGAACAAAGCCGTTTGGCGGACGGCATTGCCGCGGCGATGGCGATTGCACCGCCCAATACCGCGGTGCGGATTCTGTTTGCCAGCGATGGCAACGAAACCGAAGGCGATGTACGGTCGGCGGCTCAGCTTGCCGCGATGAACGGCATCCCGATTGATGTGCTGCCGCTGCGATATGTGTATGACCGTGAGGTGGTGTTTAAAAATCTTGCGACCCCGGTCACCGCCCGCAGCGGGCAGACGATTGCCCTGCGATTTGTTCTGGAAAGCACAACCACGGTGGCGGGCCGCTTATTCCTGTCGATGAATGGCCAGCCGGTGGATCTGGATGCGGCATCTGCGGAGACGGCGGTGATGGTTGAATTGCAGCCCGGCATCAATGTGAAAACCATCTCGGTGCCGCTGGGGACGCGGGGATTGCATGAATTTGAGGCGGTCTTTGTGCCGGAAGGCCAAAATCAGGATCGCATCAGTCAGAATAATCGCGCCTCGGGGTTGACCTATGTGGCCGGTCCGGGACAGGTGATTGTAATGGACAGCGACAGTCAGGCCGGCCCGGCGCTGGCCGCCGTGCTGCAGAACAGCCAGATTCAGGCCCATTATATGCCGATTGCCGATATGCCCGACAGCCTGACCCGGCTGATGGATACGGATGCGATTGTCCTGGTGGATACGGATTGCAGCTCGTTCAGTATGGAACAGCAGCGGATGCTGTGTCGATTTGTCACCGATCTGGGCGGCGGATTGATTATGGTGGGCGGCCCGCAGGCATTCGGGGCCGGGGGCTGGATTGGTTCTCCGGTGGCCGAGATTCTGCCGGTGGAGCTGGACCCGCCGCAAAAGAAGCAGATGCCCAAGGGGGCGCTGGTGCTGGTCATAGACCGCAGCGGCTCCATGGCCGGCGATAAACTGCAGATGTCCAAGGTCGCGGCGGCGGCGGCGGTGCGTTTGCTGAGTCGTCAGGATCTGGTCGGTGTGGTGGTTTTCGACGGAGCCAGCCACTGGCTGGTGCCGATGACTTCGGCAGAAGATAAAGAGGCGATTGTCGGCAGAATCGGCAGTGTTGAATCCGGCGGCGGGACCACGATGGGGCTGGGGATGGAAAAAGCCTATGAAGCCCTGACTGAGGCTACAGCGGCGGTCAAGCATATCATTCTGCTGACGGACGGGCAGACCTCTGATCGGGAATTCTGCATTGAAATGGGGGAAAAAATCGCACAAAGTCAAATTACCATTTCGACGGTTGCCGTCAGTGAAGAAGCGGACGGCCCTTTGCTGTTTAATATTGCCAAGGGAGCCAAAGGGCGATTTTATCAGGTGGTGAATCCCGGGGACATTCCGAAAATCTTTGTCAAAGAGGCCCAGGTGGTTCGTCGTCCGCTGATTATTGAAACCAGCTTTGTCCCGCAGGTCACATTCGGCCTTAGTGAAATCCTGCGGGGGTTGACCGGGCCGCTGCCGGGGCTGGACGGGTATATTCTGACCGGGCCGAAGGCGGGTCTGGCGCAGACGGTGCTGAGCAGTCCGGAGGGGGACCCCATTCTGGCGACATGCCAGTCCGGCCTGGGACGCTGTGCAGCGATGACGACGTCGGCGGATGCCCGGTGGGCGACGCAGTGGCTGGCGTGGAGCGGATACGAGCGGTTCTGGGAACAGCTTGTGCGATGGACGGCCCGTCCGGCGCAGCCGACGGATTGCGAAGTGATCACCGATGTCAGCGGGCGGCAGGTTACGGTGTATGTGGATGCATCGACCGGCAAGGAAGGTGCGGCGCCGATAACGAGCCTGGAGGCGACGGTGATTGGGCCGGATATGCAGAGCAGACCGCTTCCTTTAAATCAGGTTGGGCCGGGGCAATATCGCGGCAGTTATGAGGCGGGGCCGGCGGGCAGCTACCTGGTCAATCTGCGGTATCAGCGGGCCGGTGGGGAGGGGAATCCTGTTCGACTGATGCAGACGCCGATTACGGTTCCCTTTGCGCCGGAATTCAAGGATATGAAAGATAACGCTGCACTGCTCAATGAAATCTGCTCCATCACCGGCGGCAGAATGCTGTCGGCGGAACCCGCCCGGGCGGATTTGTTCAATGCCGAGGGGCTGAAATTTCCGCGGACGGAAACCCCGCTGCTGGAACTGTTGATGCTGATCTGGGTGGGGGTGTTTCTGATGGATGTGGCGACGCGCCGGGTGTCGCTGGATTTTGCCGCGATGGCACGACGCACACTGAGTTTCTTTAAACGCAGCAGCAAGGCCGAGCAGGCCGATGCCACCCTGGCCAAGCTGAAGGCCAAGCAAAAGGCCGTTCATCAGCAGTTGACGGTTCATGCCGCCAAACGATACGAAGCACCCAAACAGACGCCCGCTCGGCAAGTCCCCGAGACGACGAAGATACACGAAGAAAAACCGATTGAACAGCCTGCGCCGGCTGAGATCAGGCCCAAAGCTGAACAGCCCGCCCCGGCCGGACATATCGATCAATTATTGAAGGCCAAGCGGAAGGCCGCGGGCAAAAAGGAACAGGAATGATACGAATTTTGACAATCTGCATAAAACGGGAGGCATAGTATGGCGCCGATAGAGGAAGTACAGAAACAATGTGAACACTTTCGCAGTACGTTTGAATCGCTTGCGGCGGAAGTCGGCAAGGTGATTGTGGGACATCAGACCATTGTGGACGATGTGCTGATCAGTCTGTTTGCCGGAGGACACGTGCTGCTGGAAGGGGTGCCGGGACTGGGCAAGACGCTGCTGGTGCGGACGCTGAGTTCGGCGCTGTCGCTGTCGTTTCGCCGCATCCAGTTTACGCCGGACCTGATGCCGGCGGATATCATCGGCACGCATATTATTCTGGAAGACCCTGCCTCCGGCCGGCGGGCGTTTGAGTTCCAGCCGGGGCCGGTGTTCGGGCAGATTATCCTGGCCGATGAAATCAACCGTGCCACGCCCAAGACGCAGTCGGCGATGCTGGAGGCGATGCAGGAACGTTCGGTCACCAGCGGCGGGACGATTCATCGCCTGCCGGAGCCGTTTCTGGTGCTGGCGACACAAAACCCGATTGAGCAGGAGGGTACGTATCCATTGCCGGAAGCCCAGCTTGACCGGTTTTTCTTCAAGCTGCTGGTGCCTTACAGCAGCCGCGACGAATTGAAGTTTATCCTGGACCGGACGACAACGGGGCATACGCCGCAGGTCAATCCGATTCTCAATGCCGAGCAGATTCTGGAAGCCCAGAATCTGGTTCGCAAGGTAGCCGCGGCCGACCATGTGCAGGATTACGCCATCCGGCTGACACTGGCGACGCATCCGAAAGGACAATACGCAACCGAAAAAGTCAACCAGTTTGTGCGATTCGGCTCCTCGCCCCGCGGTGTGCAGGCCCTGATGCTGTCGGCCAAGGTGCGGGCCATGATGGACAAGCGCTACCATGTCAGCTTTGAGGATATTCGCAAATCGGTCCTGCCGGCCCTGCGGCATCGCATTCTGCTGAACTTTGAAGGGCAGGCCGAGGGCATGACCAGCGATGATATTCTGGCTGATATTCTCAATCAGGTACCGACGACCGGCCCGGAAAAGTCATAAGTGGCAAGTATGGAACCCATTACGCATACAAAACGGAAATTGACGGATCTGCTGGACCCTCAGTTCATGGCGCGGCTGGATGGACTGGATTTGGCCAGCCGCCGGATGCTGCGGGGGCAGACCCAGGGCCAGCGGCTCAGCAAGCGTCGCGGGCAAAGCGTGGAGTTTGCCGACCATCGGCAGTACACCACAGGCGATGATTTGCGGTTTCTGGACTGGAATATCTATGCCCGCCTGGAGCAGTTGTTTTTGAAGCTGTTTCTGGAAGAGCAGGATTTGACGCTGCATATTCTGATGGATGTCAGCGAATCGACCACCATGGGCCAGCCCAGCAAGGCCCTGTTTATCCGCAAGATGGCTGCGGCGCTGGGCTATGTCGGCGTGGTGCATCATAACCGAGTCGCCATCAGTGCCTTTGCCGATGGGGTTACGATGCAGCTTGCCAATCAGCGCGGGCGGGGCTGCATATCGCGGCTGGCGGAGTTTTTACTGACGGTCGAAAACGGCGGCCCGACGGCCTTTGAGAAGGCCTGTAAACAGGTGGTTCAGGATCGCATCGGGTCCGGCGTGATTGTGGTGCTGTCGGATATGCTGTTCAAGGAAGGCTACGAGGCGGGATTGAAGCGGCTGTTCAGCCGGCATTATGATGTGTATGTGATTCAGACGCTCAGTCCGGAGGAACGCCAGCCGACGCTGAACGGAGATTTGAAGCTGGTGGATGTCGAGGACGCCGATACGGCGGAAGTGACCATGAGTGCGGCATTGTTGAGTTATTACCGCAAGACGCTGGCGTCCTATTGCGACCAGTTGCAGCAGTTTTGTACGCGGCATGGGGCCGGGTATGTGCTGGCCGGCAGTGATGCTTCGGCGGAGCGGCTGACGCTCAATACGCTGCGAAAATCAGGATTATTACGATAGATAGAATATAATACGATGGAATGGCTTAGCCCAATGATAGGAATCTGGGCGGCGGCAGTCAGTGTGCCGCTGCTGGTGCTGCTGTATTTCCTGAAGCTCAAGCGTCGGGAGCAGTTGATCTCCAGTACGCTGCTGTGGAAAAAGGCGATTCAGGATCTGCAGGTCAATGCGCCGTTTCAGAAGATACGCCGCAATATTCTGCTGCTGCTTCAGTTGCTGGCGCTGGGGGCGATTCTGCTGGCGCTGGCCGGGCCGGTGCTGCGGATGATGGGCAGCGGGCCTAAGCGGTATGTCCTGCTGATTGACCGTTCGGCCAGTATGAATGCAACGGATGTCCTGCCCAGCCGGCTGGCCGAGGCCAAACGGCAGGCCAGGGTCTTTATCGAATCGCTTCCCAAAGACAGGCTGTTTTCCCTGAATCGGGCTCAGACGCAGGTGATGGCGATTGCATTTGATAAAACGGCGAAGGTTGTCTGCAATTTTACCTCGGATCGTCAGCAGCTTCTTCGGGCAATCGATGCCATTGAGCCGGGAGATGGGGCTTCGCAGATTGGGCAGGCCCTTGTTGCGGCGCGGGCGTTTGCTCAGCCGGTTGAGGCCGATGCCAATAACCAGAGTGCAGAAGCACCGGCCCGCCTGCTGCTGTTTTCGGATGGGCGGATTGAAGACCTCCCGCAGCAGGCCGTCGGTCAGGATGAATTGGAATATTATGCGATAGGACAACAGCCGGATAATCTGGGGATTATTGCCATGCAGGCCCGGCGGGATTTTGAAGACACCCAGCGCGTGGATGTCTTTTTGACGCTGGCCAATTATGGCCCGAATCCGGCGGCGTCGGATGTGGAGTTTGCAGTCAATGAGACGGTGGTTTCCGTCCGTCCGGTGAATGTGGACAAAGAGAGCCTTGCTTCGGATGGCCAGACGATGCTGGCGGGCAAGATGTCGATGGAGTTTTCCTTCCGTAGCGATGATGCGGCGGTGGTCCGTGTGCGGGTGTTAAAGGCGGATGCCCTGCAGGCGGATAATACGGCCTATGCGGTGGTGTCGGCACGGAAGAATTTGTCGATTGCGCTGGTGTCGGCAGGGAATGCGGTGCTGCGGTCGGCCCTGAAGGCCTGCGGTCCGGCCCGGCTGGATGAAATGACCGCGGCGGAGTTTGAAGCAAAAGCAACCACGGATTTTGTGGTCCAGCAGCCTTATGATGTGATTGTGCTGGATAATGTCACGATTCAGACGCGGCCGCGTGCCCGGTACCTGGTGTTCGGGCAGCCGCCGGCCGGAATCGATGTCACTGTCGGCGGTGAGCTGGAAAGCCAGTTTGTGGCCGACTGGCGGGCACGTCATCCGGTCTTGCAGTATGTGAATTTGAATACCCTGTTTGCGGCTCGGGGGCTGATGCTCCAGATGCCTCGGGATGCGGAAATCCTGGCTGAATTTACCAAAGGGCCGGCCATCAGCGTGCTGCGGCGTCAGGGCAGTGTGTTTATCCTGACGGCGTTTGATGTGCTGGCGACCAACTGGCCGTTTGAACCGGGCTTTGTGCTGTATTGTTATAATGCGATGCAGTATCTGGCCGCACAGGCTTCTGCCGAGACCGGCGGTTCGCTGCGGCCGGGCGAGCCGATTATCGTTGAGGGATTGCCGGCTAAGATGGAAACCACCGTGACCGGGCCGGGGATAGAGTCGCTGAAGCTGACTGCTACGGATGCGGGGCTGGTTCGGCTGCCGGCGGCGGAACATGCGGGATTGTATCGGATGGACTTTGCCGGACGTGAGGCAAAATATTTTGCGGTTAATCTCAACGATGAACAGGAAAGCCGGATTGAACCGCTCAAGACTCTGACCTTGTCAGGACAGGAAGTCAAGGCGGAAACTAAACCCTTGTCGCGGGCGAATCTGCCGCTGTGGCCGTACCTGGTGCTGGCGGCGCTGGGGTTGTGCCTGCTGGAGTGGTGGGTTTATACGGGTAAAATGAAGTTATAGACAGTGTTAAGGAGCGATAACAAAAAACGATGCTGGCGGCAATGGATACATTTCGGCTGCAATTGAGTGAGCGGCTTTGGCGCATCAACCCGATGCGGCTGGCGGGGCCGTCTTTGGACAAGGAGCTTCGCACGGCCAGCCGGCGCAAGCGAACCTACGGTTATCGCCTGCTGTATGTAGTCGGGCTGCTGCTGATGGTCCTGCCGTATTGGACGGATGCGTTTTATGTCGGACGAACGCCCATCCCACTGCAGCAGGCCCGTATGGCCGAGGGAGTTATCCATATCACATCCAGAGTGATGTGGTTTCAGTTTCTCACGCTGCCGATGGCTTCGGTGATCCTGCTGTCCGGGGCGTTCAGTGAGGAAATCGCCAAGCGGACGCTCGGGGTGCTGATGACTACGCCGATTTCGGGCTTTCAGATGGTGGCGGGCAAGCTGCTGTCGGCATTGTCGCAACTGGTGATGCTGATGCTGCAAAGTGTGCCGATTCTGATGATTATGGGTATTTATGGCGGACTGGACTGGCGATTTATTGCCGCGGCGACGGGGCTGACGGTTTGCTGTTCGCTGACGGCAGGCCTGACGACAATGTGGGTTTCGACCTATTTTAAGCGGACCACTGTGGTTATTATTGTTACACTGCTGCTGTTGACGATGGCCTATATCGTAGTCCCGCAGTGTTTGCCCAGAGGCCATTGGCTGGGGTATATTAATCCGCTTACTATTTTCGTGCTGGTGGAAACATCCCTGTATCAAGGAATGTATTTCGATTATCATGATTTAATTGTTAAGCTGGTTGATGTTGCATTATTGCGGCAGAGCATATTGCAGCAGGGGATTTCGCCTCCTGCGGCTGTTCCTTATGGGGTGTTTTGTATTTTTCAGCTAATTGTTTCATTCGGTTTATTGATCTGGTCTGCAAAACGTGTACGAAAAAAAGGCTATCAGTTATTTTCAGGTCAAAGCCGGCTGACCCGCTGGTTTACCGAACCCTCTGAAAAAGCCCAGCGACCCATCGGCGGAAAAGCGATTGAACTCAAACCGCTGCGGACGGTAACAGGCAACGCAATGATCTGGAAAGAATTGCGAACCCCGATGCTTCGGCGGCGAAAACTGAAATTGGCCGCGATTGTATCTCCGCTGGTTTTGCTGAATGCGATTCTGTTTCTATCGATTATGGGGCTTCAAAGTCAGGCACGATGGCTTGAGGTGATGATGCCGCTGTTTTTGATTATGATAAGCCTGTCTCCCTTGATCCTGACGGTATTATTTTCCGCCGGGGCGATTAGCAATGAAAAGGAAAGCGGGACCTGGTCGATATTGCTGGCGACACCCTTGTCGGGCTGGACGATACTTCTGGGCAAGATCGTAGGTATTATCAAGAAAACCTGCGTTTATTGGCTTTCTGTACTGGGGCTTCTGTGGGTTTTGATTTATGTCGGCCAATGGCCTCTCGTGACATCTGTACTTGTATTACCGATTGCCGGCCAGATTATTTTGTGGATATGTGCATCGGGACTCTTCTGGGGGAGTCTTGTCCGTAAAACAGCCAGTTCGGTTGTGTTGACCATCCTTTTCCTGTTTGTTTGCTGGGCACCGGGAATATATTTCTCGCTATTTTCACATTATTATTGGTATAGTTATAATTCTATCACCTTTTTAGGTTACAGATATCATAGCTGGATTATTGACAACGTGATTTGCCTGAATCCTTTTATGCAGCTTAAGGCAATTCTTCAAGATGAATATCAATGGCCTATAGATAGTTTGAGAGGTACAATTCCTTCTACTGTATTTGTGTTTTGTGCTTTTGTGTTATATTGTATCGCGTCATTTGTGCTTCTGGCGATAACCCAACGCCTGATTCGACGGCGAATATTTTAAAACGCAATAAATAAAAATGAATATAAGGGGCAAAGTTATGTATCGATGGTTAAAAGTATTAGTATTGATGTGGTGTATGGCCGGGGTGGGTTTTGCGGCCAAAGAGTCGCCGCTGAATGTGGATGTATTTTTCGGCTGGGACGGCTGCTACAAGCCGATGGAGTGGATGCCGGTGGAAATCAATATCTCCGGCACACTCAAAGAGCCTTTCGCCGGTCGGATTGAGCTGTCCGGCCAGCAGGACGGCCTGAACCGGCTCAATGTCGCCCATGAGTTTGTGCTGACGCCGCAGATGCCGCTGTACGTGCCGCTGTCAACCAAGCTGACGTATGCCGCCGATAGCTGCACGGCGCAGATTAAAGACGACCGCGGCCGGGTTGTCTGGTCCAGCGACTTTATGCTGTGGGATTTTTCCCAGAACAGCCGCGGCCTGATGGCCGTCAATCAGCAGGATTTGCTGATTGGCCTTGTGGGACGCGGAAAATTCGGCCTGGTGATGCTGCCGGAAAAAACCGCGACACTGTGCGGCGAGGGGGCCGGCGAGGTGTACCTCAAAGATAAACTGCCCAGAGCCATGCCGTGGGACTGGACCGGCTATGTCTGTCTGGATGCGCTGGTTCTCTATGACCTGCAATGGGACAGCATCCGCGCCGAACAGTGGAAGGCCCTGACTGAGTGGGTCTCCAACGGCGGCCGGCTGATGGTGATTCTGGGGTCCAATCCCATACCCGTCGATTGTCCGCTGCTCAAAATGCTGCTGCTGGATATTGCCCGGCAGCAGCAGATGAACGTCGATGCCGCACTGGATAAAGTCGGCACTGGAGCGATCGTGCCTGCCTGGCCCATCACACTGCGGCCCGACGCGGTTCTGTGGAAACTTGAGTCCGACAGCAGCGGCCAGGGCGTTTTTGCCTCGGGCTGGACGGGCTTCGGCAAGGCGGCGGTGCTGGGATTTGACCCTGACCTGCTGGCCGAGGCTTTCAAAAAAGAACCGGAAAGACTGTGGATTCGCTGGCTGGGAAAGATTCTGGAAGAGCCTGTGGAAGAAGCCCTCGATAATGCCGGAAACAAGATTCTTGAAAATGAGGATTCATTATTGATGGGTCTCCCTCCGGGGGAGGCGTCCCGACCGGGGACGTTGTCACGAAAGCTGGTATGCAAATCCGACCTGCCCGCCGACAAAGATGCGAATTCAGGCAAACAATACCGCCGTTCCTATAATTATCGCGTCAATCCGGGCCTGTCGGCGGCCAACCGGGTGATGGAATTTCTTTATGATATCCCGCAGATGCGCCCGCTGAGTGTCTGGTGGGTGGTGCTGCTGCTGGTCCTGCTGGCGGTGCTGCTGGGGCCGGTGGATTATCTGCTGCTCAAAAAAATCGATAAACTGCCCTGGACCTGGGTGACCTGTGCGGCCTGGATCGTGATTTTCTCGGCGGGTTCCTACTGGGGTGTTCAGGCCCTGCGTGCCGGCGATATGCAGGTTCGTGCGGTATCCGTCAGCGATGGATTTGCCGGCGGCGCCGGCTGGAACACGGGCTATTGCGGGCTGTTCTCCCCCGGCAGTGAATCGTATGTGCCCACCAAATTGAAACCCAGGCAATGGTGGTCGGCAGTATCGCCCTCACAGGACTATATGTATTCCTATTCGCGTCAGAAGGCGATGCGAACCCTCTATTGCAATCAATACGACGGCGGAAATCTGCCGTCTTTAATACCCGTTCATATCTGGACGATGCAGTGTCTTCTGGTGGAAGAGCCGATACCCTCATTGCCGATGGAAGCGACCATTGCCCAAAACGGCGAAGCCATCCGGGTGGTCATTGAAAACCGGGGTTTGCAGGCCATCCTTCGGGGCGTTGTCCTGCTCAAAGATGGGCGGCTGTTCGCGTTTGACCGTGTCGAAGCCGGGGCCAGCCGTGAATTCAGCGGCTCGATTACAACCGGAGACAGCTGGATGAGCTGGAGAGGCTCTACAAGAGCCATCAATCCGTATTATTACGACAGCTCAGAACAGCAGCGGCCGGATTATCTGGCGGCGGTATGCTGGTCGCAGGGTGCCCGTCAGCGGAGCGAAGCGATGGCGGCCTATCTCCAGACCGGCACGATGGCGGTGGTCTGTGCCGAATACGACCAGCCGCCGATTCCATTGGGCCTCAAAGACCGGACATTCGGCCAGAATCATATGCAGTATGTACGACAAGTAACCAGAATCACTCAGGATAACGGAAGGTGAATTATGATTGAGACCAAGGGTTTAACCAAACAATATGGAGCTTTAACCGCATTGTCGAATCTGGACCTGACGATTGCGGCAGGGGATATCTTCGGCTTCATTGGCCCCAATGGCGCCGGCAAGACGACCACCATGCGTATTCTGGCAACACTGCTGGAACCGACATCCGGCAAGGCCTACATCGACGGGATGGACGTTGCGACCAACGGCCAGAAGGTCCGCCGGGTGGTCGGCTATATGCCGGATTTCATGGGGGTCTATGACGATTTGAAGGTATTTGAATACCTCGAATTCTTTGCCGCGGCATTTGATATTCCCCCGGGAAAACGCAAAGGCATTGTCGAAGGCGTTCTGGAGTTGACCGATCTGGTGGGTAAAAAGCACGCCACCGTGGACAGTCTGTCCCGCGGTATGCAGCAGCGGCTGGGGCTGGCGCGCGTGCTGATTCATGACCCCAAGGCCCTGATTCTCGATGAGCCGGCCAGCGGGCTGGATCCGCGTGCCCGCATTGAAATTAAGGAACTGCTGCGGGAATTGAAACGCATGGGCAAGACTATTATGATTTCCAGCCATATCCTCAGCGAACTGGAGGAAATCTGCGACCATGTCGGCATTGTCGAGCAGGGCAAGCTGGTTTTTTCAGGCACGATGGAGCAGATTCGCCAGAAGCTGGGCGTTCACAGCAAGGTTCGCGTCCGCGTCGCGGCCAATACCGAGCAGGCCGCGGCATTGCTGGGGGCGCTGCCGGAAATCGAACAAGTCCAGCAGATCGGGGATGCCTTAACCGTATCCTGCAAGGATGGCAACGCGGCCAACGCCCTGATTGCCCGAACGCTGGTGCAGGCTGGGCTGGATTTAATCAGTCTTGAGCCTGAACAGGTCAAACTGGATCAGGCCTTCCTGCAATTGACTCAGGGCCTGGTGCATTAAGGAACCGTCGAATGAGTTCGACCATACAGACACTGAATACCCTGGCTGAAAAATGGGATGATCTGGCCGACAGGCTTGGTTTTTATCGCGTCGTGGGGCCGATTCTGGATAAAGAGCTGCGCGTCACCAGCCGGCGCAAACGGTATTATTTTCTTCGCACCGGCTACATTGTGCTGCTGACGCTTATCCTGGCCCAGGTCTGGTTTTTGGCTGTGATGGGTCCGGCTGTTGGAGGAGCGGCTCTGTATCAGGCTTCGCGCATGTCACAGGTGGCGCTGAGCACGACCATGACGATTTTCTGGTTTGAGTTTATTGTACTGCAGTTGCTGGCAGTGGTCATGCTCAGCAGTGCGATATCGGATGAGATTCGCAAAAATACGCTCGATTCGCTGCTGAGCAGCCCGGTAACCTGCATTCAGATTGTCCTGGGCAAGCTCTTTGCCCGACTGTGGCAGTTGATGCTGCTGGCGGGAATATCCCTGCCGATTCTATCCATCCTGCGCAGCATGGGCGGTGTGCCGTGGAATTTTCTGATCGCCGGAACCTGCATCATCCTTACCGCGGCAATGACCGCGGGGCTGATCAGTCTGTGGTATTCGATTTCCCGCCGACCCGCCTATCAGGTCATTTATCTGACCCTGCTGACCTGCTTATTGTTATATGTTGCATCACCCCTGCTTCTGACCGGACTTAAAGACATGTCTGTTCAAATTCCCAACGGGGTCGAGGCCGCGCTGGTTGTACTCAATCCCTTTGCGGCCTTCATGGTGGTCAGCAAATCCCTGCTGGGTGCCCAAAGTTCGGCGTCTGCGGTCTATCCCTGGCCGGTGCATTGTCTGTCCATGCTGGGATTTTGCATCGTGCTGATGGGATTGTGCATACGCAAAGTACGCACGGTCACGACCCGGCATCAGGTCGGTTTCGTGCAGCGATGGCGGCAGCGGCTGCGCAGCAGGCCGTCTCCAGCCGCTGCGGAAACGGCAGCGCCGCGGATGACATTCCCCGAAGGAATGAATCCGGTGACACGCAAAGAACTGTCCAGGGCGGGCTTGTGGGGGTTTGGGCATCAATGGATGAACATTGTGATGGCACTGGCTGTCTGCTGCCTGTATGGCGGGGTTGCCTATTACGGCTGGCTTCGCGAGGAGGGATTTCATATTGCGGTTATCGAACTGCTGATTGTATGGGCCATGCTGCAGGTCATGTCGCTGTCGGCCCGCGCCATCGTGGTGGAAAAAGAGGCACGCACCTGGATATCTCTGCTGACGACGCCGCTGAATGACCAGCAGATTCTGATGGGCAAGGTCTGGGCGGTGATACGGCGAACCATGCCGGTGTGGTTATGGATTGGAATTCATCTGATTGTATTCACCGCCGCCGGGGTGCTCAGTCCGCTGTCGCTGCTGACGGTGCCGCTGGAGCTGGCCGGCTGTGTCTATTTTCTGCTGGGCCTGGGGATGTATTTCAGTGCACGTCTGAAAAGTTCAACCGCGGCGGTCACGGCAACGTTTGCCTTGCCGATTGGCCTGAGTATGGTCTGTCCATGTGTTGCCTATTTGAATCCCCTGATTATTATTCCGGCGGTGATGCAGACTGATTTTAATGAGATTGTTATGGCGATGGGATTGGTCTGGTTTGTTCGTCTGATTGTGATGACCTGTATGGGCATGGCGTTTCTGGCTTCGGCGGAAAAACGAATCCGAAACAAAATATTTGATACCCTCTAAAAGGACTTATGCTGTTATCCAAGCTAAAACATAGTTTTAGATTTATCAGCCCCCGCTGGCTGGCCGGTCCGATTATGGATAAGGAATTGCGCGTTATGGCCCGGCGGAAACGCAGCTATCTGGTTCGTTTCCTGTATCTGGTTGTGATGCTGCTGGTCGTGTCTGTACCGTGGGCGCAAATGATGCGAGGCGGCAGCTCCAATGCAGCCTGGCGCGTCTCACAAATGTCTCAGATAGGCATTACACTAACGATGATACTGACCTGGATGCAGTTTCTGTCGGCCCAACTGCTGGCGGTGGTCTTTTTGAGCAGTGCCATCAGTGATGAAATCTATCATAAGACCCTCGGTGTGCTGATGACCACGCCGATTACGGGATTTCAGATAGTCTTCGGCAAGCTGGTCAGCCGCCTGCTGTCGCTGATGATATTAATCGGATTGTCCCTGCCGGTGCTGGGGCTGATCAGCCTGCTGGGCGGCGTGCCGTGGGGGTATGTCATCAGCAGTTTCTGCATTACGCTGACGGCGGCCATCTTCGCAGGCACGCTGAGCCTGTTTATCTCCATTTTCCAGAAACGGGCTTACAGCGTCATTGTTCAAACTATTTTGGCGATGATTATCTGGTATCTCGGCGTGCCGGTGCTGCTGGGGTGGCTGAGCAGTTGGAAATTTTTTATGGACTCCCAGTTAAATCAGAAATTCCTGATCTTCCTGTCCTTTGTGAATCCGTATGTGGGATTCGCCCTGAATCAGTCCTCCGCCATGCCGGTCGGATTTCATGTCCCGATGTTCTGGCCGTGGCATTGCGGAATTGTTCTGGCTGAATCCATTCTGATTTTGCTGCTGGCCGCCAAAATCGTTCGTCGTGTGGCCCTGTCACAGATCGGCGGACAGGTGGACCGACCCATTCTGGCCGGGTGGTGGAAATTCAGGAACGAATCTTCTTTTGAGCCTGAGTCCAATGTAAAATTGCGGACCGTCACCGGTCCGCCCGTCTTCTGGAAGGAAACCCGCGAACCCTGGCTTCAGGGCCGCCGACGCATCAAAACGATTATCACGGCGATCATTGCGGCCGCAATTCTGGTGGCTTCGTATGGGATCGGGATCAAGGAGCGGTATCTGGACGAAGATTATACGCAAGTGATTTATGGTATTGTCTTGTTTCTGGTGGGAATGGTGGAGACGATATTGCTGTCTGCAACGATGATTACAACAGAACGTGAAGCTCAAAGCTGGCCGATTTTAATGGCAACCCCGCTGACGGCAGGGCAGGTTCTGTTTGGCAAGGCCGCCGGCGTGGTTCGCAAGAGTATCCCGGCCTGGTTTCTGCTGGCGGCGCATCTGCTGGTTTTCACGCTGGTGGGATATCTGCATCCTGCGGTCTCGCTGCATCTGTTTATCATTGGAGCAGGCATTGGATTATTCACGCTTGGCTCGGGACTGTTTTTCAGCAGTATATGCCGCAAAACCACCACCGCCGTGATGGCCAATGTGGGGCTTGCAGGGGGGCTGTGGCTGGGCATCCCGATATTTGCCGGATTAACCGGCGAAGGAGATTTGATTGAGCTGGTCTTGGCCTTCCATCCGATTGCGCATGTGAGCATTGCCCTGGCCGGCGGAGGCGGGGAGGTTCATGCGGCCCGCTCCTTCGCATCGCTGAATTATGACTGGCCGCCGCTGGCCGAAATGGAATGGTCGGGCTTTATGGCAACGACAATCGTGATTGCGATTACATCGCTGGTGTATGCCTGTGCGGGACTGGGTTTTTATAAAATGACCAAAAAAAAATTGCGTGACAATATTTTTGGCTGATGAAAATGGTTTTGAATAACATCATTGAAAGTGCTGTCAAGTTAATCAACCCCCTGCGGCTGATCGGTCCTGTGTTTGATAAGGAAATGCGCGTCTCCAGCCGCCGCAAGCGAACCTATGTTCTGCGATCCCTGTATCTGCTGTTACTGCTTTTATTTGTAGTCCTGTTATGGATGGAGCAAATTGATAGAACCAGTTATGCAAATCCAATCTATCAGGTATCGCGAATGTCCGAGGCCGGCTTGATTATTTCAACCCTGATTGTCTGGTTTCAGTTTGTTGCCGCTCAGATCGTCCTGGGCATCTCGCTGAGTACGGCCATCAGTGACGAAATTTACAGCCGGACGCTGGGTGTGCTGATGACGACGCCGATTACCAGTGTCCAGATTGTGCTGGGTAAATTGTTCAGCAAGTGCTTGATCGTACTGCAGCTTGTCCTGATTTCTGTTCCGATGCTGGCGATTGTCCGTATCTTTGGCGGCATCCCCTGGATGTATATCCTGAGCAGCCTGTATTTGACGATTACCACGGCCCTGGTGGTCGGCTCGATTGGCCTGCTGTGGTCCATCTTCTGCCGGCGTGCCTATGTATCCATTATTGCAACGATTCTGACGGTCGCGGCGATATTCGGCCTGTCTGCCCTGTTCTTTATTATTATGATTGAGATTTTCGATTTAGACAAAACACTGGGAGAGCCGTTTATCTTCAACTTTTTCTATGCAACCAATCCCTATGCAACCTATGTTTTCAATAGCATTCATTATATCGAGCCGGGTGGTATCGGCCAGCAAATCGTGCATCACTGGGTTTTGAATGGAATCGTCATGCTCTGCCTGGCCGGGATATTGCTGGGCCTGGCCTTTATTCTGGTGCGCAGGGCGGCCCTGGCTCAGATTGCCGGCGACCGAGTGGCTCAATCCGAGGCAAAACAGCGACGCAACCATCCGCCGCGGGAGATTCCGCTTCGCACGGTGTCTGGAAACCCGGTCCTGTGGAAGGAATGCAGTGCACCGCTGCTGGGCAGACGAAAAAAATGGATGTTCGGCCTGATTCTTGCCGGGCTGGCTCTTGTTTTATTGAGCTATATCCTGCTGGGGTGCATGTCGTTTAAGCCGCTCAAGGACGAAGAAACACACATGTTTTATCTCTGTGTATTTCTCGGCCTGGGTATGCTGTTTACCTTGATTATCCCCGCCACGACCATCAGCTCGGAAAAAGAAAGCAATAGCTGGATGATTCTGCTGGCATCACCGCTGACAGAGCGGCAGATTGTATGGTCCAAATATATCGGCAGCATCCGACGATGTCTGCCTGCATGGATGTTTTTGTTTCTGCATCTGGTGGTGTTTGTCTCCAAAGGGACGATTCATCCTGTTGCTCTGCTTCAAATATCCAAGTTGTCTATCGGAATGATTGCGTTTTTGACGGGAACGGGGGTCTATTTCAGCCATCGTTTCCGACATACGACGACTGCGGTCATCTGGAACATATCGTTTGCGGCAGTGATATGGTTAATAATACCCTTTATCAGTATATTCTTTTTCAATATCATACGCGGGAGCGTGGACGATGATCTGGCTGAAATCTATATGGATACCAATCCATTTGTGCAGGGTGTTACAGTGGTCGGGGCCACAATTCACAGCGAATGGGAGTCGGAACCGTTAAGATACTTTTGGATCAATTCCGCCTTACCCTCCAATGTGTGGGCGGCCAATCTCTGGTTGTTCTTTACCATGCTGGGTTATGTGATTATCGGCTGGGCCTTCGTCTGGTGGACGTGCCGACGATTGAGAAAACGAATCCTATGATGTGGATGAATTATCACCATTAAATGATATAGACTTATGCTATAGCGTTTTTGTATGATTCTTATTCCGGAGTTGCGGGAACTTTTTTAACGAAAGCCCTCCTTTTTACCCGATAAAAGAAGCAGACTATTTTCTTTATATTAACATTTATAGACCCGGAATTAATAAAATAGTGGGGGCGGGCTTTCGCTTGACAGGGATTCCTTTTCTGCGATACTGACGGAACTCTGCAATAATATTGGATATATGACTAAGAAAATCGCCATTTTGGGTTCAACCGGCTCGATTGGACAAAGTGCCTTGAGTGTAATCGAGGCTCTGGGTCCGGAATACGAGGTCTTTGCGCTGACAGCACATAGTAAAGTCGAAATACTGGCCACACAGGTCAGTCGATTTCGTCCTGCTGTTGCTGCGCTGACGAACTCAATTGGCACTGCCGGAGTAGATTACCTGAAAAATCGATTTTCGGGTACCATTCTGACCGGCGCTGGGGCCTTGGTTGATATTGCTGGAATGCCGGAGGTCGATATTGTATTGTTTGGTGTGGTTGGTGCGGCGGGATTACCTGCGGTGATGGCGGCGGCACAGGCCGGAAAAATCCTGGCGATCGCCAACAAAGAACCGTTAGTCATTGCTGGCCAGATACTTATGGAAACAGCTCGCCGGCATGGTGCGACGATTCTCCCTGTCGATAGTGAGCATTCGGCCATTTTCCAATCGCTCCAGGCAGGCAAGGCCAGTGAGGTCAAAAAGATTATTTTGACAGCCTCCGGAGGCCCTTTCCGCAAAGCAACCGCAGAAACCTTTGCCAATGCCACCAAAGAGCAGGCCCTGGCACACCCGACATGGGCGATGGGGCCGAAGATTACGATAGATTCAGCGACCATGATGAACAAGGCCCTGGAGGTGATCGAGGCTGTGCGTCTGTTTGAAACGCCGCCCGAAAAAGTGGACGTACTGGTCCATCCGGAGTCCATTGTTCATTCGATGGTGGAATATGTCGATGGCTCGGTTATTGCACAACTGGGTACTCCGGACATGAAAACTCCGATTCAGTATGCATTAACCTATCCTAAACGTGTTCCGGGAATCGCCAGGGGATTGGATTTAGCACATTTAGGCAAATTAACCTTTGAATTGCCCAATCGGTCGATTTTCCGTTCGCTGGATCTGGGATTTGAGGCTGCCCGCGTAGGGGGATCGGCTCCCGCGGTATTCAATGCTGCCAATGAAGCGGCGGTGGAGCAGTTTTTATCGGGTCGGATGCGGCTTGGAACTATTCTCGAATTGGTCGAACATTGCCTGCAGGTTCATACCGTCAGGCAGGGATTGGGGCTTGAAGAGCTGATCGATGTAGATCGCTGGGCGAGAGCTGAAGTGGAACAGGTATTAAAAAACCGCCGGCAACTGATGGTATAACCTCAGAGATGGCATATATTTGGAGAAATTAGCATGACGGAACAAAAACCAACACAGAACCAGACTCGAGCTGTCCAGAAAAGTCAAATGGACAAGATTTTTAATGTGTTTCTGGTTCTGATTATTGTTGCAGGCATCTTGTATCTTGTGATGCAGCATCCGGCGATGACCTGGAAAATTCTTCTGGTGCTGGTGGGTTTTGGTGCTGTGGTGATGATTCATGAACTGGGCCACTTTTTGATGGCCAAGTTTTGCGGCATCAAAGTCGAGATGTTTTCTATCGGCTTTCCGCCTATTCTGCTGGGCATCCGAAAAACCAAGAAAGGCTTCCGTTTTCGCCTGCTGCCTCAGTCCGGGGCGACAGAAACTCTGGAAGAAGGGGATTCCGATACGGAATATTGTATTGGTGCGGTGCCTTTCGGAGGCTTTGTGAAAATGCTGGGTCAGTCCGACTCCGGCCCGGTAGAAAAATCCGACGATCCAAGGTCTTTTCTGAACAAACCCATCTGGCAGCGCATTGTCGTGGTGGCCGGCGGTGTCGCATTTAATGCCATCGGTGCGATGATTTTATTTATGGCCTTATTCCTGCATGGATTGGAGCTGATGCCGGCCGTGGTGGGTAATGTTATCCCCGGTTCCCCGGCCGATGTGGCCGGACTCAAGGCTGGGGATCGTATCGTTGAAATTGAGGATGAAAAATTTATTGATTTTACAACGGTCATTCTTTCTGCGGCTTTGTCGGATAAAGACCGCGGCGTCAAAATCAAGGTTGATCGGGCCGGCAGTCCTGAATTTGAAACCCAGCTTGTCGCGGCCAAGATGGTTAACGATACCACCGGCATCCGAGTCTTTGGAATTGGTCAGCCGACGACATTAACCATCAGCCCCGAGATCAAAAATCCGGAAGATATTGACTATTTATATAAACAATCGGGATTTCGTCCCGGCGACACGATTACCGCGATTAATGGAAAACCGCTTACCAAGGCATGGCAATTTGACCAGCAGATCGCTTCGTCGTTAAATCCCAAGATTGTATTTACCGTATCCCGAACATATCCGGCCGGCAGTGCCCCGACGACAGTCGAAGTCGAAATGTCGTTACTATGCGGCCCTCTGCTGCCCAATTTCCAGAACGAGTTTGATCTGGCCCATATTTACTCCATGGTGCCTCGTTTGAAAGTCAAGGATGTTTTATACGAGACCGGCAAAGGCGGGCTGCAGAAAGGCGATATTATTCTCAAGATTGCCGATATTGAAAATCCCACTTACAAAGACCTCCGCGACAAAACGACCGCTTATAAGGATAAAGACCTCGAAATGGTTGTCCTGCGGACAAACGCCGAGGGGCGTGAAGTTACTGAAACTCTGAAGGTGCAGCCTAAAGTTCGTTCAGGGAATAAAGGACGCGCTACCCTGGGAATCGAGGTGGAACTGGATATGGAACATGCCGTAGTGGCACAGACGATTTACTCATCGACTGGTCCAGGTGCTCTTGGTATTCCTTCGGGAGCAATTCTTACAGCGGTGGATGGGCAGCCGGTACAGAGTTTTTATGATGTGATTGCACTGATTCGCAAGAACAGCGGACAGCATATCAGTATTGATTATCGTTCGGGCCAGGATGGCGGCGGCACGGGGCTGGATGTGCCGGAACAGGACGCGATGCATATCAGCTCCACACTGCGTGCGGCGGATGTCATGCAATTTGAGACATTGCGGGAAACGTTTAAGGCTTCCAATCCCGGCACAGCGGTTGTCTGGGGTGTCAAACGCACCAAACAGTATATTATGCAGTCCGTGATGACCTTGATTGGCTTATTTACCGACACGGTGCCGGCGTCTTCGCTCAGCGGTCCTGTGGGAATTGCATCCATCAGTTACCGAATGGCCGGACAGGGGATTCTGGATCTGCTGAATTTCCTGGGGCTGGTCAGTTCATGTCTTGTTGTCATGAACCTGCTGCCGCTGCCGATTGTCGATGGCGGCCTGATTGTCCTGCTGATTATTGAAAAGATTCGCGGTGTTCCCCTGGCCCAGAAAACCCAGGAAATCATCACCTGGATCGGGCTGATTTTGTTGTTGAGTGTATTTCTGTGGGTGACCTATAATGACATCCTGCGCTGGGTCTTGCCCGGCAGATAAGTCGGCTGACAGGATATGAAAATCAGCGTTATCATCGCGGCCTATAATGCAGCGGCAACTATCGAACGAACGGTGCGAAGCGTGCTTGCCCAGACGCATCCGGCCGATGAAATTATTGTCGTGGATGACGGTTCCGGCGATAATACGGCCGAGATTGCCGGGGGCATTGACAAACGTATTCAGGTAATTCGGCAGGCCAATGCGGGCTCCAGTGTGGCTCGCAATACGGGAATTGAAGCAGCCTCGGGCGACTGGATTGCGTTTCTGGACGCCGACGATGAATGGTTCCCGGAGAAACTTCGATTACAGGAGGCACTTTTACGGGCTAATCCCGATTTAGTTTGGGTTTATTGCAATATGTATTCAGCCTATTCAGAACGTATTTTTAAAAAGCCCATGCTTCCGCATCACACAGCTAATAATTGCATTTTTGATGATTATCTTGTAGCCTATTGTTTTGGATATTTTGCAAGCACTATCACGTTATTAATCAAACGGGATGTGATATATCGCGCGGGTCTTTTTGTGCCGGGGATGAAACGGGGACAGGATACCGATTTGTGGTTTCGAATCGCCTATCTTTATCCGCGCGTCGGATATGTTTCGACACCTTTGGCCGTCTATCACCGCGATACACCAAACAGTTCAACCAAGGTCAATATTCATTATCAGTTTATGATTGATCACATCGAGCGGCATATTCAACTGTCACAGCAGGCGGGCAGAAAACAGGCATATCTGGCTTGTGCCTCCAAAATGCTTCAGGATTGGATTCGCGAGCTCGTTGAGCAGGGACAATTTGCCCAGGCAAAGGACTTGTTGGCGCGATTTGAGCCGATTGTTCCAGTGCGATTCTGTCGGGAAATATTCTGGCGTATAAAACTGCCCTGGGCAGGCAGCCTGGTCGATTTTTATCTGAAAAGCAAAGACTGCCTCAAGACCATCGGCCGCAGGAGAAGCATTCCATGGTGATCAGCGTCATCATCCCCGCCTATAATGCCGCCCCTTATCTTGAACGTGCAATACACAGTGTCCTGGTTCAGACCCGTCCGGCCGATGAGATTATTATTGTGGATGACGGTTCGACCGACAATACGATTGAAATTGCGGGTCGATTTGACGCGAAAGTGAAATTGATTTGTCAGGCCAATGCCGGAGTCAGCGCCGCCCGTAATGCGGGAATTCGCGCAGCCAAAGGCGACTGGATTGCATTTCTCGATGCGGATGATGAATGGCTCCCGGACCGACTGCATCTGCAATGCGAGCTGCTTGAACAGCAGAAGGACTTAAGCTGGGTGACGGGCAATTTTCTGTATTGCCGCTGCAGCCAGGCGCATAAGACGTATCCGGCACTGGCTGAGACGAAACTGATGAAAGTTATGGGAAGATTAGGCCCAACACCTGTATTTCACTCTTTCTTCGAGGCCTACGCCCTTCATGCGAATGGAAATACCGATACGATTCTGGTTCGCAAAGATAAACTTCTCGAAGCTGGACTGTTTGCGGAAGGCCAGCGAATCATCGAGGATGAAGATCTGTGGCTGAAGCTGAGCTATCTGGGATTACGCCTTGGATTCATTCCTGAACCGATAGCGGTGTATCACATCCAGGTGCCCGACAGTGCCATGCAAGCCATTCCGGATTCAAATGATGTCGAGGCTTTTTTAGAACGGCATTTGGATCTGGCGAAAAAAGCGAATTATCCGCAGGGCTATGATTATTGCCTGAAAACCATTCTGGGATACTGGATATACAGGCTGCTGATGGCAGGCAAAACCAGGCCGGCCAGGCGATTATTGCGAAAATTTGGGTTTTTGCTGGGATTTTATTGCATGGCGACGTCCTATATCGGCTCATTCTGTCCGTCGCTGTGGCAATGGAATGAAAAACGAAAACATCAGGATCGGGACAGTTAATGGCATCCGTGGACATTATCATCCCGCTGTATAATAAACAGGCAACGATTGAACAGGCCGTTCGTTCGGTTCAATCCCAGACGGTGACCGACTGGCGCCTGATTGTGGTGGATGATGGTTCAACCGATGGCGGAGTCGATATCGTCCGGCGGCTGAAGGCCCAGGATCCGCGAATTGAATTGATCCAGCAGCCCAATGCCGGCCCCGGTGCGGCACGCAACACCGGCGTTCGAGCAGCCACGGCGGATTATGTTGCGTTTCTGGATGCCGATGACCTGTGGTATCCTGAGCATTTAAAGACCGCCCTGGATGCGATAACACAAAATAATGCCGCCATGGTGGGGACGATGTATTACCAGTGGCCCCGACAGATCAGCAGTCAGACTCAATGGCTTGAGCGAGGCATTCAGCCCGGCATATACACGCTCCATGGCAATGAAAACCCGGAATGGGTTGAGGCGTTTATTGTCCTGTTTCATGTGAATACGACATTAATCAAAACCGACATTGCCCGCAGATATGGTTTTTACGAGGCAGGCTGTAAATACGGGGAAGATTTGATATTTTTCGCCAAAGTCATTTTTAATACCGTGTTTATGCTGGTTGGCGGACAGCCCACGGCCCAGTATAATCGACAGCACAGCGAACTGACCGGACATTATGCCTTTGCTTTGCCTCCGATGCTTGTTGATCCGGAGATTCTGCTGGCAGACTGTCCGCCGGAAAAGAACCCTCTGGCCAGGCGTGTTCTGACCCGTTTGGCTCTGCGGACAGCTTATCACAAGGCCCGAAATGGCTACAAAGAGGATGCCCTGAAACTGATTCAATTACATCCGTTAATGAAAGAATTCGCGCCGGCCTGGCGGCAATGTCAATGGGCTTTGCGTCTGAGCTGGATCTTGCCGTACTGGGTCCGCTTCAAGTGCTGGCTTGAACCCAAAGTGCGGTCGATGATCAAATAACAGGATACTTCACTATCGATGATTCAATAAATTCGTCAGTCTCAACGATGGAAAACACGTTTCACATTACAGTCGTGATTCCGGCCTACAATGCCGCCCGTCATATTGAACGGGCGATTCGCAGCGTGCTGGCTCAGACATCCCCGGCCCAGGACGTCATTGTTGTCAATGACGGCTCGACCGATCATACATCTGAAATTGTGCGTCAATTCGGCAGCCGGGTCAGGCTGATTGAGCAGGCCAATGCCGGGGTCAGCGCCGCCCGAAATGCCGGCATTCAGGCCGCCGCCGGCCAGTGGATTGCATTTCTCGATGCCGATGATGAATGGCTGCCGAATCATCTTGAAAAACACAGAACACTTCTGTCGCAGAATCCTTTTCTGGTCTGGAGCACTGGCAATTTTCTGACCTGTTCCTGTCTGGAACAGCGGCAGGCGGCATTTATTACCCCGCAGTATGCAAAACAAGTATTGGGGGCAAAACAGTATCTGGAGGATTATCTCGTCGGCTGCCAAAAAGAGATGGGGGGGTGTTCCGACACCATGATCATTCAGCGACGCATTCTGATGGAAGCGGGGCTTTTTGCCGTCGGGGTTGCACGAGGAGAAGACCTGGATTTGTGGTGGCGAATTGCCTATCGCCATCCGCAAGTCGGTTATGTTGATGAACCGACAGCCATCTACCATGTTGGAGTGGCCGGAAGCTGTACAAAAAAGATGGGCGAGGTCGCAGACTATATCAATCCCATCCGGCGCCATCTCGAATTATCCGGCCGGGCCGGACGGCAGCAGGCTTTCGTGCCTGTGGCTCAAAAATATACCCGGGTGTGGATTCGAAGTCTGCTATTTGAGGCCAGGGGCAAAGATGCCCGCCGCCTGTTAAGGGAATTTCCCCGGTTATATCCTGTGTGGTATCGTGTCTGGATGAGTTTGCTTGCAGCGTTTCCCGGACTGACCGCCGCCGGCTGTCATGCGATTTCCTTTGTTATCCGCCGTTTGAAACTTCGTCGGCGGGTGGTGTCCCCTCCAGCCAGAATATAGTATTAACCCGGACTGATTTTCTGATGGGATTGGGAGTTTGTTTCGCCTGCGGGCAAAAACAGAATCTTGTATTGTTCAATAATCCGGCGGATATCATGGTGTTGGCGGACATAGTCCAATCCATGCTGCCCCAGTTGACGGGCAACGTCCGGCTGCAAAAGCGCTTTGAATAAATCGATAAAAAGCTCCCAATTGCCGTTGGCACATCGGCCGCAATCGTATCGATCCAGAAACGAATCCGGATTAACATTCAGGCTCAAAATGGGTGTCGCTGCCTTGCACGCCTGGACAAACGTATTGGGAAACCCTTCGCTTTGGCTGGTACTGACAAACAAACGGGCTTTTTCGAAATAGGCGTCCGCCTGTTCAAACGGCAGCCCCGGAAAGAATGTCAGGTTGGGTACGGACTGAGCTTCTTGGACCAGCGTGTCATACTCTGTATCCTTGTCTGCGCGAGAAGTAATCATGGTGAAGGGGTATTGAGGAAATAATCGTGCCAGTTGAACAAATAAATGCGGCCTTTTGAATGTGTCGCTGCGTCCCACCCACAAAATCATCTCCCGCGGATGGCTCTGTTTTTCTTTCAGACGGCAGGCATTGCGTATTACCGTTGAATCCAGTCCCAGTCGCTGCTTGAGCCGCTGGCGGTCTTCATCGTTTTGGGCAACTAATCGATTGGCGCTGCGAAAGGCCCATTCCACCAGACGTCCCCGTATCGGATGACGCCGTAAATAGGTCCCGTCGGTCTCATCGGTATGCGCGGTACGGTAGATAAACCGGCGATGATGCAGTTTACAAAACAAGGCTGTCAAGGGAGTAACCAAAGAACAGGCTGAATGGAGATAAAAATCGGCATCCGCCGTTTTAAAGGCATTCCAGAGTGTGCCGGTTTGAGGCAGATAATTGCGAGTTATATCCAGCGATTTGATCAGTCTGATATTGTGTCGGATTTCATTGTTCGGCTGGGCATAATCGCCGACAATCATAGAGACGTTAAATCGCGGATCCGCGGCTAATTCCGTTGCAAGCAGAGATAACACAACTTCAGTGCCCCCGAAACCAACCCTGCAATTCGTGTTCAAGAGTGGGTAAGCCCTGAGACAGACAAAGCAAACGGAAATTTTATCAGTCGGTTGGGCTATCATACCATCCACCGGTTATACCATAGTTTGTACATCATGACCGACCAGAATATTCGGGAATAATCCGACAAACCCGCCTGATGCCGATACCAGTAGTGTTCAAGGGTCTTACGGTCCAGAAATTCCTGTCCGGATGAATCAAAGACTATCTCTTCCGTAAAGGTCTTGAGTTCTTTTCGGAAATAGTGAATCAGCGGGACGCCGAAGCCGCGTTTGGGACGGTATAGAATTTCCGATGGAAGAATCCCCTCAAACGCTTTTTTCAAAATGTATTTGGACCGTCCCAGCGACAGCTTGAGGTTGGCCGGAAGGCCGCAGGCAAATTCGGCAAATTCATGGTCCAGTATCGGGACGCGTACCTCGAGGCTGACGGCCATGGAGGCACGATCTTCCTTGACCAGCAGGTCGTCGGGCAGATAGTGCTGCATATCCATATTCAGGATATTATTTAATCTGCATGGATAGTCAAACCATCGCCTGAATGGCTCAAACCAGTCGTCTGCCTGCTGCCTGGCTTCCTGTTTTGTTCGGAACATGTAACTGAGCAGAATCGGATAGAGCTGGTAGTCTTTGAGCGGCTGCTGCATAAACACACGCCACTTATTCAGTTTATCATATTTCATAAGACGATTCGCCGCACCAACCGACCAGTCCAGCATCTTCCGCAGCGGCGGGGCCAGGTGATTGAAGGTCCTAAGTATTCCAAATTCCCGATGGCGTGGATATCCGGCAAACAGCTCATCGCCCCCCGTACCCGACAAAGCCACCGTCACATGCTGCCGGGCGACCGTACAAACCAGATAAGTCGGTATCATCGACGGATCCGCATAGGGTTCGTCGTAATAGTCTGGAAGTTTAGGAATAAGACTGCGGACATCGTCGGCATTAAAGGGAATTTCATGATGTTCTGCCCCGAATTTTCGTGCTACCAGCTCAGCCCAGTGGGATTCATTGAAATCCGGATAGTCAAACCGCACTGAGAAGGTTTTGAGCTGCTGCTTATGTTTGGTCATCAGTGCCACAAGGATGGAACTATCCACCCCGCCGGACAAAAAAGCCCCCAGCGGAACGTCGCTGATCATCTGCATTTTCACACTGCGTTCGAGGCGTTCCACCAGTTCTTCTCGAAGATGCCGCGTATTCCGTAGGGACCGCTCCTCAAATCGAAGCTGCCAATAGGCTTCTTCCCGCTGGATTGACCGACTCTTGAGGTCATAAACCAGAAGATGCCCCGGCAGAAGCTGGCGGACATGCTGCAGGATGCTCCGCCGCCCGGTTGTATAGCCATAAAGCCAGTAGTGAGCCATCGCCTCGGTATCGATGGCCTTGGGGATGCCGCCTTCCAGAAGCACTTTCATCTCTGAGCCGAACAGGAATTTTCCCCCTTCGGCATACAGGTACAGCGGCTTGATGCCCATCCGGTCACGTGCCAGAAACAACCGCTGCTGTTTCCGGTCAAAGATGCAGAAGGCAAACTGACCGTTGAGCCGCCCCAGCAGTTCGGTCCCCCATTGTTCGTACCCGTGCACCAGCACCTCAGTATCGCTGTGCGACATAAAACGATGCCCGAATTGCTCTAATTCCCGCCGGATTTCGACGAAATTGAAGATTTCCCCGTTAAACACGACACACACCGTGCCGTCTTCATTAAACATCGGCTGGATGGCCTGTATACTCAGGTCCAGGATGCGCAGCCGCTTATGCCCCAGCGAAATCCCCTCGCCGACATAATATCCATCCTGTTCCGGACCGCGGTGATGCAGCAGGCCGCCCAATTTCCGGACCAGTGCTTCATCCTGCCAGTTAAATCCTGTAATCCCGCACATAAAGGCTGTTGTATCCTGAGAGTTTATTGTTTCCGGCGTTTCTGTTCGGCCAGGCGAACAAATATAGCCTTGTACTGCTCGACAATTGTACTGATATCGTGCTTTTCCTCCACATATTTCCGGCCGTTTTTGCCGATTTCGATATACCGGTTCCCATCCAGCAGAAACGCCAGTCCCGCCTTCAGCTTGTCCATATCTCCCCGGCAGCACACCCCGCAGTTGTACCGTGTCAAAAACTCATCTGGGTTGACCGCAAACGACAAAATCGCCGCCCTCGCCGCCCCCGCCTGAATGAACGTATTGGCAAAACCCTCCGAATCGGAGGTATTAACCAAGATTCTGGCTTGCTGAAAATAGGAGTCGATCTTATGGAAATCCACACGAGGTAGAAATTCAAGATTCTTGATCTGAGCAGCTCTTTTCTGCAAATTCGGATACGTTGTATCTCCCGTTGCCGGGGGGCAAATCATGACAAATTGCTGGTCAGGAAAGTGGCTTGCCAACTCAAGAAAACGAAAAGGTCCTTTGATCCCATCACTTCGCCCGGCCCATAGTACTGTTGCTTTATTCGTTTCCTCTATTAATGACATAGGATGGCCGTTCGGGATCAGTATCGAATCAATATTCAGAGATGCTTTCAAATTAGTCTGGTCAGTCTGATTCTGTGTCAACACAACCCTGGCATTCCGCAGTCCCCATGCGAACAGTTTTCCAATCAGGAAATGGCTTTTGATATATTGACCATTGGCTTCCAACATACTGGCCGTGCGATAAACAAAGGCTTTTTGGAAATGCCTGCAAAAAAACGCTGCCAGTGCCACCCCAAGAGAAGCGGATTCAAGAAAGTAGATATCCGCATCGATTTTTTTCATGGCCCGCCAGAGCTTCCACGCCCCCAGCAGTGGATTTTGATGGATATTCAAGCTCTTGATGACATGGATATTTTGGATATGCTGTTCGGCTGGCTGACCGTAATCGGCTGTAATGAAATGAACTCCAAATCCGTCGTCTTTGGCCAATTCTCTTCCCAGCAGATATAAGTCCACCTCGGCACCGCCAAAGGTGGCCGGGCAGGAAGGATCCAACAGCGGGTACGCCTTCGGGCATACGAAGCAAACGTTAATTCTGTTTTTATTTATTGTTATTTTCATTGAACCTGGAATTTCATATTCAATAAATCAAGCCCTTGCCACTGTGCACCGTATGCCACCAGAAATTGAAAACAAAAATCAGCCACAGCCGGCGGGCGTGGTCTTTGTGTCGATTCAGATGTTCTGTAAGTAATTGACAGGCATAATCATACCGCACAAAACCATGCTCATAATAAGCTCGGTTCTGGATAAACTCCCGCATCAGCCCCGACTGCCTGAGCCATCCGGAAATCGGGACGGTAAAGCCCCTCTTTTTGCGGTGAATGATCGCCGCCGGCAGCAGCTCCGCCGCCATCTGTTTGAGCAGCCGCTTGGTTCTGAAATACCGTATTTTATACGCATCCGGAAGCGACAGCACCATCGGCACCAGCCGATAATCCAGAAACGGCACCCGCACCTCCAGCGAATACATCATCGACGCCAGATCCACCTTTTTCAGGATATCTTCGGGCAAATACCCTGCAAAATCATTCAACTGCATCCCCGTCAAATCCCGGCGTCCGGCAGGATGGATAAACTTGTCGGCCCTGACAAACCGTTCCCCCAGCAGCCCCGCCCGGTCGCGGTCGGGAAATGTGGCCATCCAATTCAGATGTCGCCACTCCGGATTCTCGTGATAATCCTTGACAAATTTCTGCATTTTAAACGCCAGATGAAGCTTTTTATCTGATGGCGGCAATAGATTCACCAGCGGCCGGCTCAGCCGGACCGCCCCGGCCGGGATATATTGTGCAAGCTGCCAGGCCTTATACGAATCATATCCCCCGAACACCTCATCCCCGGCATCGCCGGAAAGACACACCGTCACCGACTTGCGGGTCATCTGCGACAACAGTGCCGTCGGCAATAAAGAGGCATCCCCTAGCGGCTCATCCATACAGCCGATGACTCGTTCAATAAACGGTTCGTCAATGGCTAAGTATTCCACATGGTGCTGCGTCTGAATATGCTCAGCGACTTGTTTGGAAAACGGAACCTCATCATAGGATTCGTCCCTGAAGCCGATTGAAAACGTCTGAAAGTTCTGCCGCTGCCGGGCAATAATCGCCGAGATGACCGATGAATCTACTCCCCCCGACAGAAAACTGCCTACCGGCACATCTGCAATCAGTCGCCTGCTGACCGCATCCGGAAGAATGCCCTTTATCGTATCCAGCCGCTCTGAAAGTCCCAGTTGGCGGCATGCCTCGACCCGGGCCGGCAAATCGAAATACCTGCTCTTGTGGATTTGCCGGGTCTGCAGGTCAAAGACAAGATTTTCCGACGGCTTCAGTTTATAGCACTGCTGATAAATCGTCCTGTCCGAGCCGATGTACTTCTGATAAAAGAAATAATTGACCGCTGTCGCATCGATCTGCAAATTCTCCGCCAGCGGCCGGATGGCCTTAAGCTCCGAAGCAAAGATAAACCGGCTTCCGTCAAAATAATAATACAGCGGCTTGACGCCGAACCGGTCGCGGGACAGCAGCAGTGTTTTCTTCTGTGCATCATAAATGCAGAATGCCCACATGCCATTAAAGCGATTGACGCAATCCGCTCCCCAGCGATGGTACGCCAGCAGGATCACTTCCGTGTCGGTGCCCGAATGGAATCGATACCCCGCCGATTCAAGCTCCTTCCGCAATTCCAGATAATTATAGACTTCGCCGTTGTAAACAATCCGGAGATGCTCAAACTGCATGGGCTGATGGCCGCGCGGGGACGTGTCGATAATCGACAGCCGTCGATGACCGAGACTGACCCGCTCATCGCAGTAAAATCCCGCATTATCAGGCCCGCGATGACGAATGGCATCGGTCATCTGCCTGATCTGCTCAGGATGATTCCAGTTAAACCCGGCGATCCCGCACATTCAACTCGTCCCCCTGGCCGTATCATTTCGTTGATGGATGAGCCGCCGGTAGTGCTCGATATACCTGTCGGCCACGGCAGACCAGGAATATTTTTCAGCAGTCCTGCGGCCTGCATTGACCATTGCCCGATAGGTCTCCGTACTCGATGTAATGGTCTTTATCGCAGCAGCAAAGCCTTCCATATTCGGATAATTGATGAGGATGCCGTTTTCGCCAATCAGTTCCTCCACCCCTTCGCAGGGGGTCGTAATCACCGGCAGGCCCGAGGCAATCGCCTCCAGCATGGCATTGCTCATCCCCTCGTGTTCGCTGGCCATCACAAAGATATCGTTTGCCCGGTACAGGTCGGGCATCTGCTCGCGTTTAACCAGCCCCTTGAAAATCACCCGCTCGGATAAATTCATGGCCGCGACCTTTTGCTGCAATGGGCCGAGCAGATTGCCCTGCCCGACAATATTGAGCCGGATATCCAGGCCCTGTTTGACGGCATGTCCCGCCGCATCGATCAGCCAGTCAATGCGTTTGCGGCTGATCAGGCGTCCCACACTCAGCAGATTCACCGGCCTGCCCGGCAGGGGATTTGGTCTCGGATGATACTGTTGAATATCTACCCCGTTGGGGATATTGGCAATATCCAGTTCCGGCATAAACCGTTTGGCCAGGTCACGCAGCCCGGTGCTGTTGGCCGCAATCCATGAAGCCTTCCGCCATATCCTGCGAAACAGCCCCGCCAGCAGGATATAATCCAGCCCCAGCCGCACATTATAGCCGGGCACGTCAGAGCCTCGCAGCGAAAGAATATACGGAACACGGTTGGCCGTTCTGTAGCACAGCCAGCCGGTGGGGAATGCAAAAAAAGCATGAACTAAATCATACGGGTTTTGATTCAGCAGCCGCAGGTAATGACGTCTTGCCTTGAAAAGCCATGCGATGACCTCCAGCTTGCGCCAGTAATGCGGATTTGTTTTATGGATGCCGACTTTAAAAATGCGAATTGAGTCCGCAAAATCCTCCTGTACAAGACCGGCCTGGCAGCCGCACGTCAGCACATCGACCTGCAAATCGCTGCGGTGCGCATATTCGCCAAGAAGACAGCGATGGGCATGACCTGCTCCGCCGCCAATCGGCGGAAATTCATAATTCAGCATCAAAATCTTCATGGTTTTTCTGCCGACGGCTTGCGCTCGAATAAAACATGCATATTGCCGTAAACACCGACGACCTTATAATGCTCCATCACATAATCGCGCAGGGGCTTCATCGCTTCAAATCGCAGGTATTCCTCCGGTGAAACAGAACCATATTGCTGTTTTAAAAAGGCCGAAAACGATGTTTCAAACCGCTGTACCGTCTGTGGTTCCGTGGACAGGAATCCGGAATAAACACCCGCCAGTTCCTTGGGAACCTGCGGCCAGAGTTCCAGCGGCGGCACTTTCCAGGGGAATTCGCGCTTGCGGGTATCCACGATAAATCGCGGCGGATTTTTCTCACATGCGTTCACAATCGCTTTCACTTCGTTTGCAAGCACCTCGGGCGTATAGATATGCATGTGCGACTCGAATGCCTTGGGAGACGAACTGAGCCGACCGGCCTTGACATAAATCCCCGGATACCAGCCCCAGACATAAATCGTGTCCTGCGGCGTGCTGTGAGCCTTGATGTAGTCGGCCAGTGTTTCCCAGGCCTGTACCGCTCGGCCTTCCCGACGAGCCTTGGTTTCATTCCAGATCTGAACATAGCCGCGCGAGGGCATGCTGTATGGTTCTCCGGAAAACGGGCTGTGGGTAATCCCCGTAAAAATGGGAAAGACCATGATGACAAAGACCAGCCCCGCTGCCGGACAGAGTATTCTCCCAACCAGACTGCTTGCCGGATTCCAGTTTATCATACAGCGCCAGACCGCGTATCCGCCCAGTGTCGCCGCCGAGGCACACAACGGCAAATAATACTGTTCATACGAACGCGGGCTGACCCAGACGAAAGCCATATCCAGCACCCACCAGGCCGCCAGCAGCCACACCAGCCAGTCCTGCGGTGCCAGCGGAATGCGACTCTGGGGTTTTCGCCATCGCAGCAGTAAACGCGCCGCAGCGGTTCCGACGGACAGCAGAGCCAGCGTAATCGGCAGTTTCAATTCCTTATAATATCGCAGCACCATGGGAGCCTGCTCCCTGAAGCCCATATATTGCCGGCTGCCGGTCAGATAGACATCGTTGGTGCCCAGTGTTTTCCAGAGTTTCCGGCTGAATGACTGCCCTTGAGTCACTGCCCAATAGGGCACGCCGATTGGAGGGGTGGATTTCAGATACCCGGAGATATCATGGATTTTCTGGGCACCATCATACTGCCATGCACGGGTCAGTACCATCAGTATGCACAGGGCATACATCAGACACATGGCGGCCAGGCCAAATTTCCAATAGCGTGCCGGAATCAATTTAATTTTTGAAGTGAGCTGATAGTTCTGCCATGCGGCCCAAATCACTTTTCCGGCCAGAATGACGCCCGCTGCGACAATGGCCAGCTTAATCAGCAGAATCGGCGTGGTTTTGAAAATCTGTACGGTATTGGGTGCGGATTTCTGGTACAAGAAAACCACCAGCGGACACAATCCCGCAATCGCGCCCCCCGCCAGAAGAAGAAGTCTGGCAGCGAGCTGATAAAGACTTTGATATCGGAACACAGTGATCAGTACGATAAAAAATCCTGCCGCGGTGATAATCGAGAGACCGGTCGGCTTGAAATAAAAAGGCCAGACAATAACCGCCCCGGCTGCCGCCCACAGCCAGTGCCTTCGGGTTTGGATCGCCAGCATCAGACAGCAGGCCGCCATGACCATGAAGGCAATCATGTATTGTTCCTTGACGTTGCCGTATTTGGCGATAAAGGGGGAGGACAGATAAATGGATGCGACCGCCGTCGAAAGCTGTGCGGCGATTTTGCCGAAACATCTGCGAGCCGTATAAAACAGCAGACCCAAAGCCCCAAGCTGCAGCAGCATTTGTATGATTTCCGGCCCCATCTCACTGAAGCCGAACAAAGCCACACCGATGTAATTGACCAGCAGTGTTGCCGGCTGAGCGGAGATGATTTCATTGTCCCAGATAGTGGCGCCCTGATAAATATGCCATGCCGAGTAGGCATACGCACCCCCATCATAGGGATCAGGCTGATTGAATTCAAAGTACTTGCCTAAGCAGAATGGAATTCCTGCCAGCAGAAGGACCGCGGCCAGTTCCACAATCCAGAGCGGAAATGCTTTCGGGCCAGGTGAAGTTGTTTCAGGGTGCTGGACGGGCTGCCTTGCTTTTCGCCGGCTCATAGACATTCCTGTATAAAAGGGAGTTATAGTTCTTCGTCTCGCCGTGGTGTTGACCCATATATCTTGTCGATAATATAGGTGGGGCGGTCCTGCGATTCATGATAGGTTCGTACCAGAATCTCGGCCAGAAGTCCCATCAGGACAAACTGAATCGCGGTAGTCATCAAAATCAGTGACACAATCAGCAGGGGATTGCGGTTCATGGATAACTGCTGAGAGGAGATAAATTTATAGTACAATACCCCAAGTCCGGCCAGAAAAGCCCCTGACAGACACAGACATCCTATTCCGCCAAACACATAAATAGGCTTGGTCGAGAAAGAGGATAAAAATTTAATGGTAATCAGGTCAAGAATAACTTTAAAAGTGCGATTCAGCCCGTATTTGGTTTTGCCGCGTGTCCGCGGGCGATGATTGACCGGTATCTCCGTTACTTTCTCGCCGCCCCAGCTTGCCAGGGCAGGGATAAACCGATGCATCTCGCCATATAATCGGATCGGCTCCAGAGATTCCGCCCGATACGCCTTGAGGGTGCAGCCGTAATCATGCAGCTTGACACCGGTAATTTTTCCTATTAGCCAGTTGGCGATCCGGGACGGTAGCGTTCGGGTCATCGGATTGTCCTGCCGATCTTTCCGCCAGCCGCTGACAATATCATAGCCCTCGTCCAGTTTGCCGACCAGCGCGGGAATGTCAGCAGGATCATTTTGGCCGTCTCCATCCAGCGGAACAACAATATTTCCTCTGGCATATTTAAAACCAGCACTCAAAGCCGCCGTCTGACCGAAATTTCTGCGGAAGCGAATCACCCGGGTATATGGGTCATTTTGGGCAATATCAATCAGGCAGGACAAACTGTTATCGGAGCTGCCGTCATCGACGTAAATGATCTCATAGTTGAACCGCCCCGCAACCGCTCGCGTAATTTCAGAATGGAGGGGCCGGATGTTGTCCGCCTCGTTAAATACGGGTATCACTATTGATATCAGGGTTTTGCCCGATTCTGCCATCAAAAAACTCCGCTAAAAAACGTCGTAAAGTACGGCTATGATTTTACTTAGACAACAGGTTCTTGTAAAGTTCTATCCGGTTAAGAACCGAAAACAAAGTTGTTTATCTTCTATATTGTGTTACACTATATAACTTGTTTATCGACAAAAAAAGGATATAAAAAAATGTTTTTTGTGAGGACCAAAACAATGATTATGGCACAACGTTTGGTTTCGGTTTGGGCAATCCTGATGGTGATATCTTGTCTGGCACTGACAGGCTGTCAGAAGGAAGCGGCTTCGGCTGCAGTCAAAACGCCTGAACCCGCAAAGATTGAAGCTGCACCCACACCCTCGCCTGTTCCTGTTCCGCCGGTTAAACCAGCTCCGGTCCCTGCTGTTACTCAGCCTCCGGTCGTCTCTGCGGATTCTCCCAAAATTCAGGTCGAAAGCCCTGAGCATGATTTTGGAGTCATTGGACCTGAAACTTATAATAAGCACAAATTCAAATTTTCCAATACAGGTAAGGGAACATTGAAAATAGACCATGTCCAGAGTACGTGTGGATGTCTCGTTCCGGAACTCACCAAAAAGGACTATGCTCCGGGTGAGAGCGGCGAGGTAGAAGTGACTTTCCATGCCCCTTCCTATGCCGGCCCGACATCCAAGCACCTGTATATTGTCAGCAACGACCCTGTGTTCCCCCGTTTTGAATTAATTATCAAGGCCACCGTGGAAGTAAAAGTGGTTGTCGATCCGAACCGGATTGAATTGTATCTCAACAAAGAAAATGCTGGGATTCCACAAATCAAGGTCAAGTGTCTCGACAATGTGCCTTTTGCGATTACCAGCTTTACATCCAATGGTCAGGCCATTTCGGCGGAGTTCGATTCAAAAAATAAGGCTACAGAGCATGTTCTTTCTCCGAAAGTGGATATTTCCAAGCTTCAGGAACTCACGACTGGCGTTATTCAAATTGGTGTGGATCACCCCCAGGCCAAACAGGTCATGGTCAGCTATACCGCATTGCCGGCCTTTGAGCTTCGCCCGCCGCGGATTGTCCTCCAGAATGCCGAGCCCGGCGTAGCCATCACACGCGAGGTCTGGATTGTCAATAATTATGGCCAGCCTTTCGAAATAGAAAGCATGGAATCCCGAAGTGGATATATGAAGGTCATCAATCAGAAGAAAGATAAAGACAATTTAGGTCTCGAAATTGAGATCACACCGCCTAAACAGGAAGGTCCTGTTCGCCGATATATTACCGACGAGTTGAATATTAAAATCAAAAATGGACCGACTTTGACGGTTCGCTGCAGTGGATGGTTTAAACTCTGAGAACGCTTCCGGGATAAATAATCCGAAATGGAACCTTCTGAGCCGAGGACTGTCTAATGAGATAGCCAGGCAGTAAATGAATCGTCATAAAAGAAGGTAACTTTCGGGGTACCAGTATGTTACGAACATTACGCATAACCAGTTTTATCAGTATCATCGCGGCGGCGGGGGCTGTGGTGTTTGTGATGATTTTTGGCTGGCGGCAAAACGCTGAGGTCCAGGCTTTTCTGGAGCAGCCGTCGATTGTCGAGCAGTTGAAGAAGACGACCAATACCACAGCCCAGAAAGTGGATGCGGTATCTCCATTAGTGACACAGGCCGCGGCATTTGCTCTGCGGATCGATCCGCCTCCGCCGCCCCCTCCGCCTCCACAGCCAAAAACCGTTGAAACCCCTCCGCCTCCGGTTCAGCCTCCGGTAACTCCTCAAGGGGCAGGGATCACCCCACCGCCTAAGACGGTCAAATTTGATTTGGTAGCGACAGCCAAATATAAGAGTCATCCTGAAAAGTCTCTGGCACTGCTGAACATGGTGTCCGAGGGATATAAATGGTATCGCCAGGGTGAGACGGTAGGGCGTTTCACTATTCATGAGGTCAAAGAGGGCAGTATTGTCCTCTATCAAGATGGTAAAAAAGATACGGAATTATTTGTTCCGCCTCCTGCACCGGTCAAGTCGCTGCTGAAGGCCGACCAGACAACAGCATCTGTTGCAAGAGGGCCGTCTTCGGTTTCCGAACAGCCGGCAGGAGCGGTACAGCCTGCAACAAGCCATCCGACAACGGGAACAGAGCCGGTTTTATCGGACGCAGGCGGCAGGGATGCAACGGGGGCGGTACGTGTTACGCGTACGGCCAGTCCGGCCACATCCTCCATCGTTCCCATTCGTCAGCCCAGGCAGCCTGAGCCGGAACCGACGATTGAAGACAGAAAACAATCTTTAGATGAGAGTATCGCCGGAATCAAGCAATTGATGGGAGAAGCCCGTGAAGGACAGACCGAAGCTGAGCGCCAGGAGGAAAACAAGGCCTGGGTCGATTTGCTGAAAATACTGCAACAGGAAAAAGAAAATCTGGAGAAAGAATCTGCTGCGGAAGCTAAAAATCCCGCGGATTCTGCCAAAAGCAAGACAAAGTAAATCAGGAAACACACGATTGAGATAAAAAAGCGAAAAAGCCATAGAAAATCGTCGCAAATAAGGATAGATGCGTCGGTTTTTTGACGAAAAATAATGATGCGAGACGAGCGTTTCGCAGGGACGAATGGACTCGGTTATAAAAGCCGGAACCAACCGGCTTCTTTTTTGTCTATAAGGAAAGCTCTGATGCGTATGAGTCAGCCCGAAGCAGGGGCAGATTAATCGAGTCATACAGCATCTGATGGCAGCGTAAATAAAGACCTGTAAAGCCCTTTATTTAGTTGGGCAAGGATCAACATTGGAGTGGTATATGCTTTCGAAAAATGGTTTACGGAAACAATCGAAACAGGGACTGGCGGCGGGGATTCTGGTTGTGCTGGCAGGGCTGGCTCTTTTGTCGGTGATGCCGACGAATGTCGGGGCGGAGTCTGCCCTTCGCAGCCGGGTCTATGGCTTCCGCAACACCGATAATCAGCGGGCCGTCCAATTAGTCAATCAGCTTGGCATCAAGGTCACGATGGATGTGCATTCACCTGCGGTGGTGGTCTTGACCAGCGACGATTCGAACGAACTGACCCGGGCTTATACCCTGATGGAGATGCTGGACCGCAAGGAACCGGTAGAGATGAAAATCCTCGGGCAGATCGCCGAAAGCGAATCTAAAGCCCAACTGGACCAGCTTCAGGCCAAGGTCAAGAAGCTGCTGCCGGGGACATTGCTTGATCCGCCTGCCAAAGGAGGCAGTTCCAAGCCTGTCATTATCGATGTCTATAAAGGCCAGTTGCTGGCCATGGCGTCTGCCGCCGAGATGACCCAGATCGAAACCGTCTGGCAGGCTCAGCAGGCCCAGTCTCCGACGATTGCGGCGCAGCCTGCTCCGGTTCCGACCGAACCGGTCAAATCCGCAGAACCCAATCAACCGGTCGAAATCCAGACTATTCCCCAGCCGCAGCCGACAGAACCCAATCAAGCTGCACCCGAAGCCGGACAGCCTGGGGTTGACTTGCTGAATGCGCTTGCTGCTGAAACGCAGGCTGTTGTTGAACCTAACCAGCCGGCTGTTCCGATAGAGGCGGCGGTGGAGCCGACTCCGGTTTCCGATGCCAATGCGATTCAGCCGGCTGCCGAAGGGGATGATGCGGCATTCAAGAAAATCGTTGAGCAATTGATGAAACAGGCCGCTCAAGAGGAAAAAACGGCTGCTGCTGCCGAAACTGCCGCTGCGACTCCGCAGCAGCCGGAAGCTTCAAAGCAGTCTGAAACCACACCCAAAAAAATCGAGACCGCCGCCCCTGCCAAGGCCGCTGACGCCAAAATCGAAACGGCCGCCCCGACACAGCCGGTGATATCCAAAGATGAGGAAGAGCTGGAGCTGACCATCACGCTGCCGGAAAAGGTGGACATCAAGCAGCTTCTGGAACTGGTGGGCAAGCAACTGGGTCTTAATTATATGTATGACGACACCCAGGTGCGCGGCGAGGTCATGCTCAAGATTCACGACGGCAAAATCAAGGTTCGGGACTGTTATGCTCTGCTGGAATCGGTATTGCGATACAAGGGATTTGTGATGACCCGCCGGGGCAACCTCGTGACGATTCTGCCGGTGGCACAGATGCCGCAGTTCGGCGACCCCAAGATCCGCAAGGAAGATGAACCGATTGAGCGCGGGGATGTCATCATCAGCAGTGTCTTTGAACTCAAGCACATCAATGTCAACAATGCCAATAATATCCTTCGGCAGATGAATCTTGGCGTGGCCAACCCGCCCCCGATACTGATTGCCGAAACCAATACGATGATCATCACCGATTATGCCTATCGGATGGATAAAATAGCCGAAGTTCTGCGGCTGATTGACGTGCCGGGAACACCGAAGAGATTCACGCATCGTCAGCTTCAGTATATGCAGGCCGGCGAGCTGATTCCGCGGCTGCAGAAACTGGCCGCTCAGCTTCAAAACCTGAACATTACGGTCGGGACAAGCACGGCTCCCGCCGTTCCGACCGCCCGCCCGGTGGTGGTTCCCGGTCAGCCGGTCCAGCCCGGCCAGCCCGGCCAGCCGGTGCAGCCGCAGCCTGTGCCGCAGGCGGTGACGACCGGTGTCCAGAGTGAGATTACCGTCTATCTGGACGCGGATGAGCGGACCAATCGAATCCTGATGATTGGCAATAACGAGCAGCTTAAAATGGTCGAAGACCTGATCGACAGCCTTGACGTCAAGCAGTACAACCTGCGGCGGGTCAAAGAATACGAGATTAAAAATGTCGATGCCGCGGAAGTGATTAATGTGCTCAATGAACTGGGGCTGGCCAAAGTCAGCGTCAGCAAGCAGTCCCAGCAGCAGGCGACGGGCATCGCCCGGCCAACGACTCCGGGCCAGCCGGTACAGCCGCAGGTTGTCCCTCAGGCCGCTACCCAGCAGGCCGCCGCCGGAGCGGATCAGCCGTTTATTTCCATTCGCCCCAACACCAACTCGCTGCTGGTCAATGCGACCGCCGAACAGCACGAGGATATCGAACTGGTCATCAAGCATATCGACGTGGAACAGAAAGACCAGCGTACCATCCGGGAATATGAAATCCAGAATGTCGATGCAATGGAAATCGTCAGCACCCTCGGCGATCTGGGGATTATCTCCCGGGATTCTGTGTCCTCGATTACCGGTTCCAAGGGTTCGATGTATGGCAGCAGTTCTACGTCGCGAATGAGTTCGCCTTACGGGACGACCGGCACCTCGCGCACCATGCCCGGCCAGATGACCCAGCCGGGAGTTCAGCAGCCCGGGCAGGAACAGACGGCGTTTCTGAGCCTGCCGACGGCCGAAGGCGGCACCGTCAGAGAATTGATTACTTCCGAGCCGCAGATTTCGATACTCGAATCGACTAATTCGCTGCTGATTCACGCCACCCCGCGCCAGCATGCGGCGGTATCGCTGGTGATTTCGCATGTGGACCGGATTCTGGAACAGGTCACCACGCCCTATGTGGTCTATCAACTGGAAAACCAGAAGCCCGAAGAGCTGGTCACCACGCTTGAGGATTTAATCAATGAAACCCTGGAACGTGCCTCAAAAACAGCCACTGCTTCTCCGGACGCCAAGATTCAGACCGCACAGACATCGAGTCCCTCACCTGCATTACCCAACCTGCAGGGAGAGCGTATTCGGATTATTGCGGACAAGGCCTCCAACTCACTGATTGTCTATGCCAACAAGAAAAATCAGCTCTGGATTTCGGAGTTAATCAAGGAACTGGATGCCTATCGTCCGCAGGTGCTGCTGGACTGCACACTGGTGGAGATAACCAAGGATGATCAGTTCACAATGGATTTAGATGTCATCTCAAAAAAATATGGTCTTACGACGCCGTTTAAACAACTGACCAATCCGATTACCGGCAGTACAGCAGTAACCAATACGGGTGGTACAGCACTCGAAGGAACATTCAGCTCTGCTGCTGAAACTCCGTTTGCTGCTTTCTACGGTGACAACAATATTCAGGCTCTTTTAACCATGATGGACAAAAAGAATTATGGTCGTGTATTGGCGCGTCCTTCCATTTTAGTCAAAGATAATGAAGAGGGCGTTATACGATCGGAGAAAGTGACGTATGTGGCAGAACAAAAATCCAATATCATCAGTAATGGAACTAATGCCCCAACCACCACAACCGATGTTTCTTTTAAGGATTATACAGCAGGTATCACTTTGACGATTACACCGCACATTTCCTCAGAAAAAATAATGCAACTTGAAATAGAATTGGATAGAACAGATTTTATCCAGGGACCAACAACCACGAAAATTGGTACCACCGAATACCCAAAACCCCTGGATACCACCAGCAGTAATGTAAAGACATGGTCGATTGTGCCGTCCGGAGCAACTATTATTCTGGGTGGTATTGAGACTGTCACTCAGAGTAAAACGAATAGCAAAGTACCTATCCTGGGAGATATTCCCCTGGTTGGACTTCTGTTTCGCGGCATTAATCAGTCGGATAATCAGTCCAAGCTGTACATTTTTGTTAAAGCGAATATCGTCAAGCCGGGCGATGAATTGACAGGTCAGTCTGATATTGAAAAAATCTCCCAGAAAAAACGCCAGGCATTTGAAGCTGACGAAGCCCGGTTCCAGGGACTGCAGGCTTTGCCGGGTGTCAAACCGAATCCGATGTATCCTGAGAAAGTGCTGGAAGACGATGAATACATTGAAGAGTTGAAACAAAAGCAGGCAAGTTCGCCGAGCAACACGGTGACGGTGGAGATTCGATAAGGACAGGCTTCGACGACTCGATACGGACCCATAGAGAAACCATGAAAGAACTGCTGATACAAACCGCCCAACAGACCGGCATCCTCGATGCCGGGGCGCTGAAGCGTTATTTCGACGAACATGCCGAAGACAAGCGGCGGATCGATCAGCTTCTGCTGATGGCGCCTAACTTTACCGAGGATGCCATTTTGAAGCTGTTTGCCGCGGCGCTGAAGATGGACTACATCGACGAAATTCACGGCAGCGACGTCCCCAAGTCTTTTGTCGAGGCGGTGCCCGCCACCTATGCCCAGCATCATTATCTGATCGGCCTGGAACGGCCCGAGGATAACGGCTCCACGACCGTGGTGGTGTCGTCGCCGCTGGCGGTGGCGATTGTGGATAATGTGTCCAAGATGCTGGCCCGGCCGGTGCGGACGGCGCTGGCGACGCGGGCGGCGATTACCGCGGCCATCGATATCGCCTACGAACAGAAAAACACCGTCATCGAGGAAGTCGCCGAGGAGCTGGACCAGCAGAACCTCGACCAGTTGGTCGATGAGGCCCAGAGCAGCGACGACCTGCTGGACGTGGTCAACCGTCCGCCGGTGATTCGTCTGGTCAACGATATCCTGTTTCGCGCCCTGCAGATGCGGGCCAGCGATATTCACATTCATCCCTACGAAACCAAAATCCAGGTGCGGTATCGAGTCGATGGCATTTTATACGATACCCTGTCGCTGAACCGCAATGTCCTGTCGCTGATTATCTCGCGTATCAAGGTGATGGCCGGGATGGATATCGCCGAACGGCGTATGCCGCAGGACGGACGGTGCAGCGTGCGTGTCGGCCAGCGCGAAATCGACCTGCGTGTCAGTACCGTGCCGACCAGCTATGGCGAACGGGCGGTGCTGCGTATTCTGGATAAAAGCACCGGCGTCTTGTCGCTGGAGGAGCTGGGTTTCTGGGAAGAAGACCGGGAAGTCTTTGACCGAATGATCAACCGCTCGCACGGCGTGATTTTCGTGACCGGCCCGACCGGCAGCGGCAAAAGCACGACGCTGTATGCCTGCCTGAACCGGATCGACTCCAAGGTCAAGAATATCATGACCGTCGAAGACCCCATCGAGTACCAGCTTGAAGGCATCAGCCAGATGCAGGTGTCCAGCAAGAAGGGCATGACTTTCGTCAACTCGCTGCGGCATATTCTGCGTCAGGACCCGGATGTCATCATGGTCGGCGAAGTCCGCGACCGCGAAACCGCGGCGATGGCGATTCAGTCGTCACTGACGGGCCACCTTGTGTTCTCGACGCTGCACACCAACGATGCCGCCGGCGCGGTCAGCCGTCTGCTGGATTTCGGCGTCGAACCTTACCTGGTCAGTTCGTCATTAATCTGCGTGCTGGCCCAGCGTCTGGTCCGGCGGATTTGTCCGGATTGCAAGCAGGCCTATGAACCACCGCTGCCTGAGCTGCGGGAGCTGGGCATTTCCGAAAGCGGCAATGGAACCCGTTTTTATACCGGGGCCGGTTGTGCCAAATGTTTTGAGACGGGCTATCGCGGGCGAACCGGGATTTATGAACTGATGACGATTACCGAAGAAATCCGCGAGATGATTTATCAGCGTCAGAGTGCCGGGACTATCAAGAAAAAAGCCCTTGAGCAGGGGATGCAGACCCTGCGTATGGACGGCGCCCGAAAGGTGCTGTCCGGCACGACCACGATCGCCGAAGTGCTGCGCGTGACCCAGGCAGACGCGGGGTAGGGATTTTAAATTGTAAATTTTCCATTTTCAATTTTCAATTGATGAGAATGGCCGCGCTAAAATGAACAAGGCAGAACTACAATATCGAACAAAAGAATTTGCCAGACGATGCCTGAAATTATGTCAGGCACTGCCGGAAAATTGGATGGGAAAACATTTGCGAAGCCAGTTGTTTCGCTCTGCAACTTCGGTTGCGGCAAATTATCGATCGGCTTGTTCCGCCCAGTCGATAAGAGCTTTTCTGCAAAAGCTCGGAATTGTTGTGGAAGAGATTGATGAATCAATGTTCTGGATCGAGTTTATTGCAGATGAGGAACTGATATCCCAAAAGCGCTGTCAGCCGCTCTTGCAGGAAGCAAAAGAACTGACGGCTATTTTTATTGCATCGCAGAAGACGACGCGAAGAAAAAATGGAAAATAGAAAATAGAAAATTTAAAATTCTTTTATGCCAAGATTCAGTTACATTGCCATTAACGCCGCCAAAAAGACCGACAAAGGCATCATTACCGCCGAGAGCGCCTTTGCGGCCCGCAAGCACCTCCGCGCCAAGGGGCTGCACCCGACCGATATCCGGGAAGTCGCGGCCAGCGAAGCCAAGCGGCGGTTTTCGCTGTTCGGCAAAAGCGCCCGCGGGGCGGTGACGGCCTTTACCAAGGAACTGTCCACCATGCTGTCGGCGGGGATCAAACTGACCGACGCATTAACAGTGCTGATTACCCAGATTGGCGACAATGGATTGCGTGTGGCCGTGACCGACATTCGTGACCGCGTTGTTACCGGCGAATCCTTTGCCGAAACGCTGACCGAGTATGGCCAGTATTTTGATGTGATTTATGTCAGTATGATGCGGGTCGGCGAGGTGACCGGCACCCTTGATAAAAGCCTGGCCACCACCGCCGCGTTTATGGACAAGCGCCAGCGGCTTGAGGCCAAGATGACTACGGCGATGATTTATCCGGCCCTGCTGATTGTCGGTTCGATTGGGGCGGTGCTGATTATCACCATTAAAGTAATCCCGATTATTGCCGAGCAGATATCGAAAACCGGACAGGAATTGCCGTGGATTACGAGGGCATTGGTTTCAACATCGGAAATTCTGACCAGTTGGTGGGTGTTCCCGATTTTGGCGGGTTTGTTTGGTATCGGCTGGGGATACAAAAAGATTATGAGGACCGCCAAAGGGTCTTATTTGCGGGATAAATTGCTTCTGAGTCTGCCGGGTATTGGGCCGCTGGTCAAACAGCGGATTGTATCCCGTTTTGCATCGACATTGGCGACATTGCTGGGGGCGGGCCTGTCGATGGCCGAGAGCCTGCGGGTTGTTGCCCAGGTGACCGGCAATCAGATTATGAACGACGCCGTCAAGCAGGCCCGCGACCGGATTCTGGCGGGGGCCGATATCGCCACGCCCCTGCGCGACAGCGGCGTGATCGATCCGTCCGTGGCCCACATGGTGGCCGTCGGCGAAAAAAGCGGCGAACTGGAACAGATGCTCAAGATCATCAGCGAAAACCTGGACGCCTCCAGCGACCTGGTGATCGAACGGCTCAGTGCGGCCATCGAGCCGGTGATTATTGTGGTGATGGCGCTGGTGATCGGTGTGATTGCCTATGCGACCATGATGCCGCTGATTAAATTCTCGGCAGGACAATTTTAATTGAGGATTGTTGATGGACGATATTTGATTTGCATTCGTCAATCTGCAATCCTAAATCATCAATACAGAAATGAGGTGACTATGAAAAGTAAAAAATGGAATCGGATATCTCGCGGTTTTACGCTGGTGGAAGTGATGGCGGTCATTGTCATCATCGGTCTTCTGGCGGCAGTGGCGGCACGCAATTTTATCGGGCGTATTGAAGTGGGTAAAGTAACCACAACAAAAGCGTCATTAAAAGTGCTTCATCAGGCCGTGGTGGATTTTAAAATGGATACCGGGAGATATCCAACTGAAGAGGTCGGCCTGCTGGAGTTAATTGAACAGCCGACAGATGTTGAAGGCTGGGCGCCGGATGGGTATCTGGAAAGCACGAAGCTGCCTAAAGACGGCTGGAAGAATGACTTTATTTATCAATTAAATCCTGAAAGTGGCAAGCCTTTTGTGATTATCAGCTATGGCGCCGATGGCAAGGAAGGCGGCGAAGGCTATGATGCCGACTTGTATAGTACCGACACGAATTAATCCGCGATGGCGATATCATTGTGCTGCGGGAGTGGTTCTGGTTGAGCTGCTTGTTGGATTGGCGATTATTGGTTTGATTCTGTCGATTGCCACCATTAGTTTTTCCTCTGTTTACGGCAGAAGTTACTTTCGCCAGCGGGCCAATACGCTGGTGCAGGCTTTTCAGTCGGCCTATAGCGCCGCCCAGCAGAGCGACCGCCGCTATGCGGTCGTGCTGAGTTTTTCCGACGGCGTGTGGGTCCTGCGGCAGTTTAACCGCTTGGATTTCGAAGGCATTCCCGAAGAAGAAGCGATTATCAAGACCGGCACCTTTAATGATCGGTTCTATCTGGATTATGTCTATTACGATGATCAGGACGACACCCGCTTTCCCAAAGACGGGCAGATGGTCACCGAGGCCCGCTTCTATGCCGGCCACGGCGGCTGGCAGCACGGCGGCAAAGTGGTTTTGCGGGATGAAGACGGCAATCCCTGGTCGATTTTGATTTATCGTGCCGGCAAGCCGGTCGAGCTGGTCGAAGGCGACGTGGCAATGTTTCTGCCGCTGGAGCCGGCACAGATGCCGTTCTGAGTTTGATTTGCGATGGTGTGTCGGATGATATTTTTGAACAGACATCAAGGCCAATCGAGAAAGCCGGGCTTTACCCTTGTCGAGGTGGCCGCGGCGCTGGTCATTTTGTCGATGCTCATCAGTTCGGCGCTGGTGGTGATGAGCCGGATTACCTCGGGCATGGTCGATTTGCAGTCCGAGACCCAGGCGTTTTCCATCGCCCGCCAGAATCTTGAAAAACTGCTGTCGGCGACGACGGTCTCCGACATGACCGAGTACGGCGTGGTGGAAACCAATCCCGACATGGACTGGGAAATCGTCGTCGAGCCGTTCTATGAGCCGATCAGCAACCGGATGTGGATTCGCGGCCTCAGTTCCGCCAGCTACACCGCCAGCTCCGGCGAACGCAAGACCATCGAACTGACCTGCTGGCTGACCGGCCTGACTGCCCAGCAGATACGTCAAATCCTCGAACAGCAAAAGCGTCAGGAAGAGTTCATGAAGCAGTATTCCGAGTCCGAAGAAGGCCGGCAGCTCGCCAAACAGCGGGCCCTGACCCGGGCCTATCTGGAGCAAAATGACCTCGATGTGACGGCCTATGACGAATTCATCGAACGTCTCGAACGCCGCCGGCTGGACTATATCGCCGAAAACGGCTTTGATGAGGGCTATTATGATTTTCTGGAACAGTTGAGCCAGGAAGAAAGCGATTACCTGTATCGTCTGGGCATGGATTATGAGAAATACAGGATATTTTATGACAAATATAAAGATGTCATATCGCCCGAAGAGATAGATCCAGGTAAAGAATCCAAGGAGACGGACCCCCAGAAGCCGGAGGACACCTCGGAAGATCCTGATTCCAAAAATGAACCGGAAAAAGATTCACCGGCAGAGGATACTTCCGATAATTCAATTTCTCCGGAATTGCGACAAAAGCTAAAGGAAATTTTTGGCTGGGATGATAAGAAAATAGATGACTTTTTGGGCAAGGGCAGATGAGCAAATAGATAATTTCAATGAGTTTTCAACTAAAACAATTTAATTGCCCCCGGCAGGCCGGTTTTTCCCTCGTGGAAATCCTGGTGGTGCTGACCCTGTCGGCGATGATTCTGGCCTCGACCATGATGATTTACGGCCGGGTGCGGACCAGTGCCGCCGCCGTCAATGCCCGGCTGGACAGATACGGTCTGCCCGAAGAAATCCTCCAGAAAATCGCCGAGGATATCGACCGGCTTGCCTCGCCCGGCTTTGACGCGGTCATCACCATCCGCAACAAGCTCGAAAACGGCTACAATTCCGCCCAGTTGGTCATTGAAAACCGCTATTACGGCAACGGCACGCCGCCGGCCCCCGGCATCTATGAGCGCGTCGTCTGGCAGACCTCCTATATCCCCGAGGAAGACCGCCTGACCCTGTACCGTTTTCACGGCGGCCTGAATCTCGAAGACAAACTCGTCAGCGGCGTCCAAACCGACGAAGATCGCCAGAAGCTGGAGGTCTTTGTGCCGGTCTGCCCCGGCCTGACGCATTTCTATATCGGCGCCCTTGACGGAGGCGAAGAACCCCTCCCGAACTGGACAAATCAGAAGATGCCCAACGGAATGGTTCTGGGCATTTCGTTTGCCCCGCTGGTTCAGCTTCAGGATGGGTCGTATTATCTGCCGGAAGAAACCATCGTCTGGCGTACGACTGCCGTGGATCGGACCCGTCAGATTGCTTATAAGTTTGTCGCTAAGACGTTTGATAATGCCGATCCCAACAGCGTGTCGGAAAAAGCCGACCCCAATACATCAGGCACCAAAACGCAAACCACGGGTTTATCAACCACACCCTCTTCAAGGACGGGCCGATGAGACACTGCGTATCCATCCAAAAATTTTCGAGGCGGTATCGTCCCGGCATTGCCCTGGCGATTACGCTGGTGGTGCTGGTGGTGCTGTCGGTGACCACGACGATTCTGGCGGTGCGCGTGGCCCAGGTCCGTCAGCGTCAGCGTTACATCATGGACTACCAGAAGGCCCGGTACGGCCTGGATTCGGCGATGAAGTACATCCTGGCGGTCATGCCCGAAAAAACCATCTCGCTTGCCGATCGCAAGGATGCCCCGGACTTTTCCGATTTATTCTGGCTGACCCGCGAGCAGTATCTGAACTACATCGTCGCCTGGGCCGAAACCGCCGAGCCGGAGCAGATTAAAAAGTACCTCAAACCCGCCAAGGAAACGGAAGAAGCGATTTCGGAAGATGCCGCCTCCCTGTTTGCCAAGCTGATTGCCAAAATGATGGGCAAAGACGAGCAGACCGACCCCAATAGTCTGAATCGTGATGAATCAGTCGAAGAGGTTACTTACGTCGATCCCGAGCAGATTGTTGTTCCCGGCCCGTATGGTCCTCCCTGGCCCAATGTCATTGAGCCAATCGAACTGAACATCGGCGACAGCCGAATTACCATTACCATTGAAGATGAAAACGCCAAGATGCCGTTAAGCTGGGCGGTAACCAGCAATATCAATGTCAACAAGCAGGCCCGCGCGGCCATGCTGAACTTTTCCGAACTGATGATGATGGATGAGCAGACGGTGGAAAATCTGTTCACTGAATTGAACGAGCTGGGCAAACGCAAATTGTTCCAGTTGAATCCCACGGCGGTGATGCTGACCGTGCAGACGGACCAGCCGCAGCAGGCCCAGACGCAGGCTCAATCTCGCCAGTTCACCACCTCCCGCACCACCCAGCGTCGGACTGCGACCCAGCCGGCGGTTCAGCCGCCGCAGCAAACTCAGCAGCAGGCCCGCCCGGCTGTGGGCCATGCCGCCGACTTTGCCAAGCTGTTTCACAGCTCCCTGCTGGACCTGGAAACGCTGTCGGTGCCGCTGCCGGACAAGGCCTTCGACGACGAAAGCCCCATGAAATATCTTGCCTTGTGGGGCAGCCAGCGGATCAATGTCAACACCGCCCCGCGGCAGGTGCTGGAGGCGGCTTTTACCTTCGGCGGAAGCCCCGAAGAAATCGCTGAGAAAATTATCCGTCTGCGCAGGGAAAAACCGTTTAAGACCATTGCCGACCTGCGCGATCAGATGTTTGGCGACCTGAATGCGATTGATCGGGCGGCGCCCTATATCGATGTCAAAAGCAATTTCTTTTCGATACGCATTACCAGCCGGTGCGGCAGTGCCAGAACATCGGCGGTTGCGGCAGTGATTAAAGAAGGCAAACAAATGGAACGGCTGATTATTTTGTACGGCCGTTAATATACCCAACGGGTATGATTATTCCGCGAGCCGAAGCGGCACGTGGTTGATGCCACTGTACTTAGCCGCGCCGAAACGGGAAATTTCAAGTACGATCAGTATAAACCAGGAGTACACAGCGTGGAACAACAAAATATCATAGGCGTCTATCTGATGCCGGAAGGGGCGTATTGTGCCGCCGTTTCCGCAAAAGGTTCCGGTGCCGGAATGCGATGCTTATTCGTTCCGGTCGGCGGCACGGAACAGGGACAGGTTGTCCTGACGGCCATGGCCCGTGAGATTCTGCGGCAGGCCGGCCCCTTTGATCAGGCCGCTGTTGCGGTTCGCAGCAACCTGATCAGCCAGTATTATCATCATTCGGAATTCGCCGACGCCAAACAGGTCGAAAGCACCATTCGCTTCGATACCGAAGAAGCCGCCGCCACGGATGCATCGACCCTGGCCATTGCTTTTGAAATCACCGCCTCGGGCCCGGGCGGTTCGGATGTGACCATCTTTACCGCAGGCCGACAGACCCTGACCGATATTCTGCTGGATGTGCAGGCCGGCGGGCTGGACCCGTCCCTGATGGAACCCGATGCCGTTTGTCTGACCCGCGTCCTGGAACGCATCGACAGTTTCCGCGAGCCGGGCGCCATGTATATGCTGGTCTTCGGCAGGACCTGTTATCTGATTACCCCGGTCAATCCGGACTTCGCCCCCAAGGTCCGCACGTTTCTATTACCCGAAGATCCGGACAAAACCGAGCCGCTGGCCCGACAGATTATCCTGACCATCGCCGGCCTCAGTGAGAATGTGGCTGTCAAAAAACTGGTGGTGGCTGGTCACGGCGAAGGCATCGATAAAACCCGTATGAACGCTCTCACCGGCCTGGTCATTGAGTCGGTCGATTTATCCAAACAGTTGAATCTGGAAGTTCCTCCCGAAGTCCAACCCGAGCAGCACAATGGCTTCCTCTTTGCCGCCGGCTCAGCGCTGGCCCTGACCGGCAGGACCCGTCGTGCCGACTTCCGGCGCGATTTCATGCCCTATCAGGGCCGCCGCCGGATTCTCCAGCGGAGCCTTCAGGTTGTCAGCGTGTCCCTGACCATCCTGTTTCTGGCGATGGGTCTGTATTTTCAGGTCAAAGCCTGGCGAAATGAGAAGGATTATTCCCGGCTGCAGCAGAAATTAACCGAAGCCTATAGTGCCGCGATGTACGGCGCCAAACGCCCGCCCAACGAACCCATCTTATCCAAGCTGCGACGGACGCTCAATACCGTCAAGCAGCAGGCCTCAGGCATCCTGGATGAAAGTTCCGTGACAGGACGGCTGACCTATGTCCTTGAGTCGATCAACAACAGCCCCAAAACCGTGGATGTGAATATCAAAACCGTGACCATCAGCGACCGGCTGATTACCATTGTCGGCGATACCAACAGCCGTACCAGCACGCGGGAACTGTTTGATGCATTCAAAAAGCACAAGATGCTGGAAGTGACTGACGAGCGGTTCAGTACCGCCAAGAATCGGGATGAGTTTGTCTTGACCCTCAAAGCAAAGGAAGGGCAGTCCAAATGAAAGACTATATGAAAAATCCGATGGTCTATACCGTGGCTGTTCCGCTGCTGGCCGGGTTGTGGCTGCTGTACACCTGGGCGGTGGCCTATCCGGGTTCCGTTAAACTGTTGACTCAGGGCAAAGCAGATTACGAGGAGGCCCAGAAGCTGCTGGGCCAGATTCTGACGCTCGAACCGCAGCGGCTGTCCTATCAGCAGGAAAAAGGCAAGACCAGCGAGTTCGATTATACCAATGTCATTGACCAGTTTACCAAGCAGTTTGCCATCGCCCCCGGCGATTATACTCTCAGCGTTCGCGGTGCCACCCGAAAGGCCGGGCAAACCATCAAAGGTGCCGACCTGTCGATTAAAACCATCGACATCGAAAAGCTCAGTAAATTCATCTCGGCTCTGCTGATTCGCTGGCCGGAACTGGAATGCGAGCGGCTGGCCGTTGAAAAACTGCCCACCGGGAAAAACAACTGGAAAGTAACTTTGCGTCTGACATATAAATATTAAGATGATATCAAGCATCTGAATAGGGAGTCCTGTATGGTTAAGCCCAAAGAGAAAAAAGCATCGCAAATCTGTATCCTGACTGTCACCGGCAGGGACAAGGTCGGGATTATCGCCCGTATTGCCGTGGCCATGTCCAGGGCCAATATCAATATTGTCGATGTCAGCCAGAAAATCATGAACGATTATTTCGTGATGAGCCTGGCCTGCGATATCGCCGATGCGACACTCGATATGCCCGACATCCACAAGCAGCTCCAGAAAATCGCCAAAGATATGGAATTAAACATCACCTTCCAGCATGAAAACATCTTCAAAATGATGCACCGGGTATAAAGGTAAAAGGAAAAATGGAAAAGGCAAAATGTGGACCAGGATAGGAAGCAGTATATAAAGGACTTCAAAAATGCCCCTTAAACAAAAATGAGTTGATTTTTACCCTTTTCCTTTTGCGGAGGCCTTCATGTCAATCACAGTGGAAGAAATCTTCGAAACGGTCAATATGACCCTTCAGCAGCATTTTGATATTCGTACTGTCACTCTCGGCATCAATTTGAAAGACTGCATGGATCGTGACCTCGACCATTTCTGCGGACGCATTCACCATCGCATCAGCGAAAAAGGCATCCAGTTGAATGCTGTTGCCGACCGTATCGAGCACAAATACGGCATTCCGATTACCAATCGCCGTGTGGCGGTAACGCCCGCCTCGATTCTGCTGGAGCCGCTGCCGCGTACCCAGACCGCTGCGGTCAGACTGGCCAAGACCCTGGACAGTGCCGCCGCCAAAGCGGATATCGATTTCATTGGCGGATTCGGCGCCCTTGTCCACAAAGGTGCCACCAGTTCGGATGAGAATCTGATTCTGTCGCTGCCGGCTGCCTTATCCCAGACCAGACGCGTCTGTGCCTTTTTTAACCTGGCCAGCACGCTGACCGGCATGAACATGACCGTCATCGAACAGTTCGGCCATATTCTCAAAGATCTTGCCCAGCGCAGCAAAACCGGCATCGGATGTGCCAAAGTTGCCGTCTTTGCCAATGTCCCCGAGGACAATCCATTCATGGCCGGTGCTCATCACGGTATGGGCGAGCCGGATTATTCGCTCAATATCGGCATCTCCGGCCCGGGCGTCGTCAAGACCGTCATCGAACAGAATCCTGATTGCGACCTGACGGAATTGTCCGAAGTTATTAAACGGACTGTATTTAAGATTACCCGTGCCGGCGAACTCATCGGACGGGAAGTCGCGGAGATGATGGGTGTGCCGTTTGGCATCGTGGATATCTCTCTGGCTGCGACGCCCGCGGCGGGCGATTCGGTTGCCGAAATTATCGAAGCCATGGGTGTTTCCCGCATGGGCCGTCCCGGCAGCACGGCCGCCCTGGCCCTATTGATCGATGCCGTCAAAAAAGGCGGCTCCATGGCCTCCGGCAACGTCGGCGGCCTGTCGGGGACCTTTATTCCTGTCAGCGAAGACGCCGGCATGATTCGCGCCGTAAAAGAAGGGGCCTTGACCCTCGAAAAACTGGAAGCCCTGACCAGCGTCTGTTCGGTTGGTATGGATATGTTTGCCGTTCCCGGCAGCACGCCTGCCGAGGTCATCAGCGCCATCATTGCCGATGAATTAGCCATTGGTGTAGCCAATAATAAGACCACCAGTGTCCGTATCATCCCTGTCCCCGGCAAACGTGCCGGCCAAATCGTCCATTTTGGCGGCCTTCTGGGTTCCGCACCCATTATGCCCGCGGCAAAAATTGCCAGCCCTAAATTTATTGCACGCAAAGGACGAATGCCCGCTCCGATTCGTGCCCTACGAAATTGAAATGGATTTCATAATGTGATTTTTTTCACACTAATCAGACTGGATACAATACGGTTTTATTCATCCGTATAATTACCTAATTTAAAACACCCAGGCAGAAAATCGTTGAGTTTTCTGCTCTTTTTTTTTATCATAAAAAACAGTCAGGCTTCGCATATCAACACCTGATTCACCTCGAAAAAGCAGTGATAAACAGCAGAAGGACATGCGGAGATACTATTGCCGGAGGGAACCTATGATGAGAGGATTACGACATAACCACAAAGGACAGTGGTTGTCTGAACAGAGGTTGTGTACATTTCTTATTTATAACCATATTTTCACAGGAGGGTCCATTATGAACAGAATCATATCCATCATTGTACTGACTTTCGTGCTGATTGGCCTGTTGGGGGTGACCGCGCTGGTTGCCCAGGAAGGTCAACGGCTTGATTTCTCTCTGCCGCCGATACCAGAAATACAGGCTGAGGGCGACAATCCTTCGCCTTCACAGGACGAAGTGACTGCTGCGCCGGAGCCGCAGGACATCGAGGGCGGAACCTTTGTCGCCATTGCCGATAACGACCGCTATCCAGGGACATTGGCCGGCAAGCGATATCATGTCTGCGAAGAGGGTTATGTCGAACAGGTTATCGATACCGAAGACAAAACCGACTGGCGCTACGGCAAGATTCACCCCCGGCTGCTGGTCGATGAAATCGGCAAACCTCAAAAGAAAGTCCTCATCAAATTGCAGAATGGTTTTGCCTATCAGGCCGCCGAACAGGTGCGTCTGAAGTATCAGGGTTCCATCGATGCCTTGAGTGAGCAAATCCGTCAGAAAATTCGCCAGCATCAGCAGCTTCATACACGGCTGGGTGCCGAAGAGTCCGTCGATGCCGAACTCGAGCCTTATCCCCGGCAGCTCCGCGACGAATTGGTTACGATGCATCAGCAGCTCGACCTTCAACTGAACCAGATGCGTACCCAGAGTGCCCAGGCGATTCATCAGCAGATGGCTCCTCACATGGACGCCGTCCGGCAGTGGCTCCAGATGCGTCAATGCAGAATCGATTCCGAAAGTGCCCTGGCCGGCTGTTTCGGCTCCGAAATGAGTCCGGCGGATATCGAAGCCGCCGCCCAGCTTGCCGACATTGAAAGCCTCACCCCGGATTCCGAATGCTCCTATGACCTCGACCAGAGCAACTGTATGCTCGGAACCTCCGGCTTCTGGAATGCCGGTTATGACGGCGGCGCCTATGATGTCGCTATTATCGACAGCGGCGTCCGTGAAACGCATACCTATCTCAAATACCGCAATCCTCCGGACAATAATCCACGCGATATCTACAAAAAGACGGCCGGCTACTCCGACAGCCATGGCACTCGTACCGCAGGCGTTGTGGCCAGCACTCACTCGACTTATAAAGGTGTTGCATTTGGCCTTGATAAAATATTCGATGCTCGCAGCGGTTCGATGGGTACTTCGATGGCATCTATCGACTGGGTTCTCAATCACTCCTCCGGCGACGCTCCCGAGGCCATCAATCACAGCTTCAGCTATTACGACTACGATGATGAATTCGGCGACTATGAGCGTTTTCTGGACGCCGTCGTCTATTCCATGGGCACGATGGTCACCAAATCCGCCGGCAACTCCGGCCTGGTCGAACTGGGCTATCCCCAGTCCGCCAACGTGATATCCGTGGCCAACCTGATCATCAATGATACCTGCACCGCCAGTGACGATGTTATTCGCTCTTCCAGCAGCCGCGGCCCCACCGACTCCGGCCGCCGCAAACCCGACATCACCGCCCCCGGCTATAACACCTGGAGTACGGATATTGCAAGCAACACCGCATTTGCCAACCACGGCGGTACCAGTGCCGCTGCCCCGCATGTTGCCGGTGCGGTACTGCTGCTTCAGGACGCCGGCGTCACCAGCCCTATCGCTCAGAAGGCTATCCTGATTAATACCGCCACCACCTGGTCGGATAACGACACCCTCGACACCTATGGGGATGACGGTCCAGTAAACGGCGACCGCTGGGACAACAGCTACGGGTGGGGTGTGATGAACCTGGCTCATGCCAATTTGCATCGTACCGATTATTTCATCGACAGTGTGGTTGCACGTAATGATACGCCCGCCGCCGATGATTACAAATTATACAAAGGATATATGTATTCCAACGAGAAGGCCACTGTTGTCTGGAATCGTCGTGTCGTCTATAACGGCTCGTCTAATCCAACGACCTATTATTCTACCACCGATATCAATGTTCGCGCCTATGACGAGAGCACCGGCTCCCAGTTTGACAGCGACCTGGTCCATGGCGGAAACAATGTTCACCAGATTTCAACCAGTACAGGTCGCGGTGTCGTCATCAAGGTTTATTGCTGGAGCAGCAGCATCGATGGTGCGTCGTCGGAAACATTTGCCCTGGCTACCGAAGAAAACTTTCAACGCGTTTCTCCTCCCTCATTTTCCACGACTTTGACCATGCCGTCCCTGATTTACTTCAACACCCAGTTTACTGTCAAGGCCAACATCACCAATACCGGCGGCGTCATGGCCCAGAATGTCTCGGCTGATCTGACTCTCCCGGCCGGCTTTACTCTTGTCTCCGGGACCGACCCGCAAAATGTCGGCGATATTCAGGCCGGACAAACCGCACAGGCCGCCTGGACGGTTCAATCCGGCGGTTCGACGGGTACCTTTACCATCTCTGCCGCCGTCAGCAGTTCCTGCTACGCCGAGACCTATACCGGCTCTGCATCCCGAACTATGACCGTCAGTTCGTCGGCCCTGCCGAACCTGACTTATACCACTGAAACCGGCTGGAGTTACCCGATTGTCCCTCGAAATATCGGCGGTTCAGGGGGGACGGATTGTCTGATTACTGCAACCCTGCCGGGCAATACCGACGACACCTATTTCAATTGGGTTGTCCGCAACGCCGGTTCCGTGGCTGCCGGGGCCTACCAGATGCGGCTGTATGTCGATGACCGTCTCTTTGATACGGCCAATTTGACCAGTCACCCTGCAACCCATAATTACAGATGGCTTGATCAGCTTTATGCCGGGGATACAATTACGGGCGGAAGACATACCGTCTCGTACTGGCTGGATGTCAATAATAATGTTGGGGAAACCAATGAAACCGACAACGAATGGGCCAGGCAATTCATCTGGAGTCCCTATGCCCTGTCCGATGATACCCCGTTATTACGCAACGCCCCGCCTGTCAGTGATGGCGGCTGGGACCGGTTGACCGGTACCAAATGGTACAACAATGATGGTTTCAGTTTTGTCTTTGGTTATTCCGGATCAAATAAGTGGTGGTCGGCGGTTGGCATTCTCCCGGCTGCGGACACTGCCAACTATGACCTGCGATTGTGGGATATCGGCAGTTATACCGGCAGCGAAGGCGGATTCGGCGGCGGCTATCTCGAATATTCCACCTATGGCGGCAGCGCCTCCGATTTCGTTATCGTCAATGATAACAAGGCCGCGGCCGGCACCTATTATGCAGGCGTCATCAATGCCAATGGCGCCTCGTCCCAGTATCGCATCGAAGAAAGTACCAGCCTGCCGCTGAGCCGTCGCCCCGGTACGGAATGGAATGGCCCCTATGTCAAAGCCACGACCAATGTCCTGGATATGTATGAGGTTTATCTGCCGACAGGCACCTATTACATCCTGCTCGATCAGACCGCCGGCTCCTGCGATCTCGGTATGAGTCTCTATGACCAGTCAACCGTCACCGCCCGCAAAAATGAATACATCACCGATGCCTATGCCAACAACCTGGCCGAGGGTGCCGACGAATCCTTCCAACTGAATATCACCACCGCGGGATTTTATGGCCTGGCTGTCTGGAAGGTGGATGCCTCCGATTACAACAAATCAGCCACCTACCGCATTGCAGTCGGCAATCCTGCGGTAAAGCTGTTATCCCCCAACGGCGGCGAAGTCATCCCCGCCAATACCTCCAGAACCATTACCTGGGATAATTTCGGCAACCTCGACCACACCGTCCGTCTGGAACTCAGTCGCAACAACGGCACCACATGGACCCCCATCGTCAACAGTACCGATAACGACGGCAGCTATACCTGGAATGTCCCGCTGCCCGGCTCGACACAATGCCTGGTTCGTGTGACCAGCACCGCCGATGCAGCCTATACCGATATCAGCGATGCCGTATTCACCATTGACGGCAGCGGAATTCCCGCCGATATCCATGTTCGCCAGGACGCTGTCAATATTCCCAGCGGCGGCGGCTTTGATTATGCCCGGGTCAATCTGGGTTTCTATCGCGATGTCGAATTTACCATCGACAACCTCGGCGGTGTGAATCTGAATCTGACCGGTTCGCCGCGTGTCCAGGTCACCGGTGCCGATGCAGCCAGCTTTGTCGTTACTGCCCAGCCTGACACGCCGATTGGCTCTATGGAAAGCAAAACCTTCACCATCCGCTTTACGCCTGCAGCAGTGCGGACTTACCTGGCAACGGTTCAAGTCGCCAGTTCCGACCCGGACGAAAATCCCTACACATTCGCATTGAAAGGAATCGGTTCACTGCCGCTGACCTTCTACGTGGATGATGACGCCCCTTCCGACCCCGGCCCGAACAACCCGGGCCTCAGCGACCCGCTCGAAGACGGCAGCAGCGGCCATCCCTTTGATATGATACAGGAAGCCATCAATGCCGCCTTCCATGCGGATACCGTCATTGTACGCCTCGGAACCTATAACGAAAACATCAACTTCCTCGGCAGGAACATCACCGTCGAAAGCACCAATCCGCTCAATTGGACCACCGTGGCGAATACGCGTATCGATGCCAGGGGCATCGGCTCCGTCGTCACCTTTGCCTCCGGCGAAACCAGCCAGTGCATCCTGTCCGGATTTACTATCCGCAACGGCGGCGGCACCGAAGTCACATTTGTCGGAATACCCACCGTCGCCGGCGGCGGCATCTTCGCCAAAGACAGCAACCCAACCATCGCCAACAGCATCATTGCCTATAATAATGCCGAACTGGGCGGCGGCCTCTATGCGTCCAATGCTGATATTGACCTGCTCAATTGCCATCTCTACAGAAACCGCGCCACCAATTACCACGGCGGCGGCCTCTATCTGACCGACGGCTCCAATGTCTCGATAGAAACATGCAAGCTCTACACTAATACGGCAGTCTCCGCCGGCGGCGGGATCGCCATCCAAATGGGCTCCAATGCAGGCATCGACGATTGTGATGTCTATCTCAATACCGCCGATTCCGGCGGCGGTGTCTATGCCGCCAATTCCGGCAAGACATCCCTGAACCATTGCCGCATCTTCAGCAATTCTGCAACCGGCAGGACCTCTAAGGGCGGCGGCTTAAAACTGTGGGGCGCTCCCGTCAGAGTCTATAACACGACCTTCTACGGCAACAGTGCCGCCGGCGAAGGCGGTGCCGTCCAGTGTGCTTATACCAATGATGCCCTGTTCAATAGCTGCATCTTCTGGAGTAACACTGCACCGTCCGGCCCCAACGTTTATCTGCGATATAACGAAAGCAGTGTCCCTTACGCCTCCGTTATGACCATCAAATACAGCGATGTCATGGACGGCCAGGCAAGCTGTGTCGTCGATGCCGGATGCACGCTCTACTACGACCGCTCCAACTTTGACAAAGACCCGCTGTTTGCCAGCCCGGGTACCGATTTCCACCTGCTGTCCAGGACCGGACGATGGAACCCGACGCTGAATGCCTGGGTCAAGGATCTCTCCACCAGCGTCTGTATCGATGCAGGTGATCCGGCTCTGAACTGGACCGCTGAACTCTGGCCGCATGGCAAACGCATCAATGTCGGCGGCTACGGCGGTACTCCGCAGGCCAGCATGTCCCCGTCATCTGCCGGCCTGCTGTGCGACTTTGACAACGACGGCATTGTCGAAATCGACGACCTCCGCCGCATGGCCGATGTCTGGCTGGAAGCCGATCTCCTGCTGGAAGAAAACACCACCCGCAGCGGACGGATCGATCTGGCCGATTTCAGTCTGTGCTCAGGCCAATGGCTGCTGACCGAATAACAGCAGCACAGGGCAGAGAGTTAAATACATTGTTGTCGCCCCCCGGATGGCTGGTTCGTCCGGGGGGATTTTTTTGCCCCGCTGCAATCCGCTGTTACCTTGACTGCCGCCGATACGTCCTTGGTATAGTCTGCTTTCGAAAGGTCTGACGATGATTCAAAAAATGGCTGTTTTGACGGTTTTCATGGTTGCATGCACATCCGCCCTCTTTGGCAACCTGCCAAAAATGGATTATTACGCCGATACCTGGCCGGCCGTCGATGCCCTTGGCCGCAAACTCCCCGACTATGCCGAATGCGGCGACCCCAAACCCAACCGCACCGTCGGCATCTTCTATTTCCTCTGGCTGGGCAACCATGGCAGCTACGGCCCATACGACATCACCGAATTACTCAAGGCCAACCCCGACGCCCCGCAGTACGGCGCCCCCGGTCAGTTTCATTTCTGGGGCAAACCCGAACTGGGCTATTACACCTCCGACAGCGATTACGCCATCGTCACCCACGCCCGCCAGCTTTCCCAGGCCGGCGTCGATGTCCTGATTTTCGACGTGACCAACGCCTTCACCTACCACGAAACCTATCTCAAGTTATGCAAACTCTACACGTGGATTCGTGAGCAGGGCGAACCGACGCCGCAAATCTGCTTTGTCACCCACAGCGCCAGCAAACAGACCATCGAAAAACTCTATGACGAATTCTATTCCAAAAATCTCTACCCCGAACTGTGGTTCCAGTGGAAGGGCAAACCACTGATGCTCGGCGATGAAGCCGATTTCCCCAAACTTGCCCCCGCCGTCCGCGATTTCTTCACCTTGCGTCACTGCTGGGCATGGACCGCCGGCAAAGACACCTGGAACTGGGTCGAAAGCTGGCCCCAGCAGTACGGCTGGACCGAATCCAAAGACAAACCCGAAGAATTATCCGTCGCCGTTGCCCAGCACCCGGTATCCAACATCGGCCGCAGCCATTTCAACAATAAACAGCCGCCGGCCAACCGCTACGGCCTGACCAAATTCACCGACAAAGGCCCGTATTTCTCCCAGCAGATTCAGCGGGCTTTGGAAGTCGCGCCCGAATTTGCTTTCATCACCGGCTGGAATGAGTGGGTGGCCCAGCGATTCATTAAAGAAGAAACCGGCGGAGCCGGCCAAATGCTGGGCAAGCCCATCAAGACCGGCGACACCTTCTTCGTGGACCAGTACAACCAGGAATACAGCCGCGACATCGAGCCTATGGAAGGCGGCCATACCGATAATTATTACTACCAGATGATCGGCTTCATCCGCAAATACAAAGGCGTCCGTCCCGCCCCCGTCGCCGGCCCCGAAACGACCATCGCCATCGACGGCCGCTTCGACGACTGGCAGAGCGTTACCCCCGACTACCCCGACAGCCGCCTGGATTGCATGCCGCGCAACGAAAAAGGCTTCGGCAATGCCGGCCCCTATATCAACACCACCGGCCGCAACAACTTCCTGTGCCTCAAAGTCGCCTCCGATGCCCAAAACCTCTATTTCTACGCCCGCTGCGAAAAGCCCATCACCCCCCATACCGACCCCAACTGGATGCTGCTCTTGATCGACAGCGACGAAAATCCCGACACGGGCTGGGAAGGCTACGACTATCGCATCAACGGCAAAGTCGTCGATGCCGCCGCAACCACCCTGCAATCCGCCCGGCCCGACGGACTCTGGCTGGATAAGACAACCGTAAGCTATTCCGTCAGCGGCAATGAACTGGAAATCCGCCTGCCCAAAGACCAGATAGGACTCTCCGGCCCGAAATTCACTTTCCAGTTCCACTGGGCCGACAACATCCAAAAACCCGGCGATATCCTCGAATTCGCCCGCAGCGGCGACAGCGCCCCCGAACGCCGCTTTAACTACCGCTATATCCGAAAATAAAAGAATCCAAAATCGCATTAATTGCCGGGTGAGTCATGCCTACGCGGATTTTACTCATCCATCTTACGGAACCCTGTCCCCGGCAATTTTATTTTTCTTCCGGACCGGCTCGACCTGTAAAACCAGCCTGCCCTGTTCAAGCTTGAAGTTCTTGAGCCGCACGGTATAATCTGAAATCGTCATCACCGGGTCAAAGGATTGATTGTTAATCACGCCATTGATAATCGGTGCCAGCTCCCCATCGTCCTCCGGCACGAGGTACTCATCGGCATACTGCCGGGCCAGCTTGGAAGCGATTCCCGTCACCGGCAGTGCCCCGAGGTTGACCGATCGGATATTCAGATTGAGCCGCCCGGCTGAATCCATCGTCGGCACAGCCGTAACCGACAGAACACTCGTTGCATTCTTGTACCCGATGGTCGTCATCAGAACGATCGCCTTTGGCGTAAACGTCACCACAGGCGCGGCAAACGAAAATCCGCTGTATTCTTCCGGCTCCGGACACTGCGAAGCGAAGATTTCATTGGCTCCCTGCTGATCAATTGCCAGTTCAAACGGTCGGTCAAGCTGGATGTTGTTGAAAAAATCCGGCCCGAGCTTGTGCGTCAGGTACGGACTGACCTGTCCGTCCGGCGGAGCCGCTACCGGCTGATAGGCCCTGGGTGTATGCCCCAGCAGGACTAATCCCACCCCCAGAATCAATAATGCAAACAAAATCAAAAATAAAAAGGCCTTCAGCCCGCTGTGTCGTCGTTTTTTCCTGCCGGTCGTTGTCATACGTTTATTTCTATATCCAATCAAGACTTAGATTTAGTACAAATCCTTGCTTTTTACCGATAAACCCAAAGTTTAATTAAATTCGTTCTTGCCCGATACGCCATGGGCGAGTATAGTGTTTTGTCAAAAGAATGCGAGATTGTAAATTATTTTTGATCCAAAAGAAAGGATGTACTTGTGGCAAGTCATTTTGCAGATAGATTGGCCGAAGTGGTAAAAAAGAAAAGCACGCCCCTGATCGTGGGCCTGGACCCGGTCTATAGCCGGCTGCCCCAGAACCTGCGGTACGGACGCGGCGATGGCGAAACCGATTTGCCGGCAGCAATCGATTCCGTATTTGAATTTTGTGTCCGCACGCTGAAAGTCGTCGCTCCGATAGTTCCTGCGGTCAAAATCAATATTGCCTATTTTGAAAAATATCTCTGGGAAGGTGTTGAAGTCTATTATTCGCTGCTGTCCGAGGCCGAGGCGCTGGGTATCGAAGTCATCGGCGATGTCAAACGCGGCGATATCGGCCACACCGCCGAATGCTATGCCGATGCTCACTTAGTCAACCCGGAATTCGACGAGATGGACGCCATCATTACGCCGGATGCCATCACCATCAACGGCTTTGCAGGTGCCGAGGGGATTATTCCTTTCGCCGACAAAGCGGATGAGCAGGGCAAGGGCGTATTCGTCTGGGTGCGGGCGAGCAATCCTTCCGCAGCGGCCATTCAGGATTTCGCGGATGCTTCCGGCGTGAAGATGTATGAAAAGCTGGCAGCCGTCGTCGGCGAAATTGCCAATCAGCCCAAACGTATCGGTAATTCCGGATACAGTAATGTCGGTATGGTCGTCGGCGGCACAAGCCCCCAGGAAACCACCGCTCTGCGTCAGAAATATCCCAAATGCTGGTTCCTCGTTCCCGGATACGGTTCACAGGGCGCCACCGCCGCCGATTGTGTTCGCTTCTGCGACAACAACGGCCAGGGCGCGCTGATTAACGCCTCCCGGTCAATACTGTATGCCTTTAACGATGCCAAATACAGCCAGCAGTTCGGCGATAACTGGGAAAAGTGCATCGAGCAGGCCGCCATCGACGCCAAGATCGAAATTTCAAAAGCACTCTAAGCATTTGCCGATATACAAAGGTGTTTCATAAGGTGGGTCTATACCCACCTTTTTTATTTCCCACAGGAAGCGAACGAGGTCTATGAAAACGAATTGTCTGAGCGGTAAGCGTATTGTTGTCATGGGTTTAGGACGTTTTGGCGGCGGCGAGGACAGCGCCCTGTTTGCCTGCAATTCAGGCGGCAAGGTGCTGGCAACCGACCTGGCTAAGCCCGAGGAACTGACCAAAACCCTCAAGCAGCTTGAGGGAGCGGATATCGAATATCGACTGGGCGAACATCAGATGAGCGACTTCACAACCGCAGATGTCGTGATTGTCAACCCGGCAGTCCCTCCAACCAATAAGTTTGTTGCCGCCGCAGAAAAGGCCGGGGCGACGATTACCTCGCAGGTGGAGTTGTTCTTCCAGCTCTGTCCGGCCCCGATTGTCGGCATCACCGGCTCCAACGGAAAAAGCACCACGACCTCGCTGATTTATCACCTGCTGGCAGCCGGCGAAGGACAGGAGCAGACTATTCCTTATAATAAGGTTTGGCTGTCCGGCAATATCGGCAACCGGCCATTTTTGGGGATGCTGGACCAGATTCAGCCGCAAGATATTGTCGTACTTGAACTTAGCAGCTTCCAACTGGAGCAGTTATCACGCACAAAGCTGGCCCCTTATGTATCGGTTATCACAAATCTGACCCCGAACCATCTGGATCGCCACGGAACATTTGAAGGTTATTGTGCCGCCAAGGAGTTTATTTTCAGTAATCAGCGCACCTGCTCGAACAAACCATGTGTGTCCATTTTCAATGCCGAAGACCCGGTCAGCCTGAGCTGGTATGAAAAGTATAAGAACCAGGCAGGGCGGACGAGTTTACTTTTTAGTTCCGATAATATTTCCAAAGACATTCTGGCTGCATATCCACTTATCGGACGTGCCAATCGGTCCAACCTCGCAGCGGCCCTGCGGGTGGTGGAGCATTTCGGGGTGGCTCGGAACCACATTATTAGTGCTGTCAGGACGTTTGAGTCGCTGCCGGACCGGTTGCAATTGATCGCCAATATCGCCAATATTCGCTGGTACAACGATTCCAAGGCGACAACGCCGGTCAGTACCATTGCCGCACTGGAGGGGATTGACGATCCGAAAATCCTCATCGCCGGCGGCTACGACAAGCATATTCCTTTCGATGAACTGGGTAAAGTGATTGTCAAACGGGTCAAGGCAGTGGTCCTGCTGGGCCAGACGGCCGACCTGATTCAAAAGGCCATCGACGATGCCGGCGGCGGTGTCATTATCCGTCGGGTCAAGTCCATGCCGGAAGCGGTGTCGGTTTGTCGGGAATTGGCTGTGGCGGGGGATGTGGTGCTGATGAGCCCGGCCTGTGCCAGTTGGGATATGTTCGAAAACTACCAGCAGCGAGCCAAAATCTTCGCCGATGCAGTCCTGTCCGGCAAGTAATCCAGCGATTTAATTGACTTTGTGAGAAACAATCTGTTTTGACCCCGAAGGGGTATCATAAAATAGCCGGGCATGGAAACGCCCGGAAAAGAGAATGATGTCATCACCAAGCCCCGGCTGGGGAGACACAAAAGTGATTTTCACAAATCATTTCAAATAAGAGACTCGGCAGTTATCGGACGGCCACAAAAATATTTTCGTCGTCACACGATAATGGCCTCAAAGCTCCGCCTTAATGTCTCATAAAAACAAGCCTCGTCCATCTCGCAAAAGCCCCCCCCGCGAATATGTATATAAATCATAGTTTGCCCTGAAAAATGTCCACTTGTTTGGTTATCACGCCCGGAAGTTTGTCCGAAGCTACTCCCGGAAAAGACAAGTGCGATTTGCTGAAAAGAAAACAAGGACGAACGTAAACACCAATTTCAGGAGACAGACATGAACAATCAGGAACGCAGGGCGGAAGCACGGCTTCGTTACAACTGGCCGGTTTGGTTCGCGGAGGATTTCACGGATGAATTGACCCAGGGGCAGATGATCGATATTTCCAGCAGCGGTGCGGCATTCAGTTGCTATGCCGACAAGTGCCCGTTCCCCGGTGACCACATTACCGCTCGCTTCAGCGTTCCCAAGTACACCACGCATCAGGCCTTCGACATGGCCAACTTTATCCGTCACGGCAAGATTTGCCGGGTCGAAGAACTCAGCCCCTTTGTCCGGCGTGTTGCGGTGCAGTTTGCTGATCCGCTGCCGTTTAAGCCGGCCGATAGTGAGAAAATGGATAATGCGATGGCCGTCGATTCGGAGGAAGCGCTGGTTTAAAACGATACCATGGCGGCAACCCCGCCAGCCAAATATGTACGACTTTCTTCTTCTCTTCTTCTCTATTACAGCCAACAAGGCCGCCGGATTCCCCCCCCAGCGGCCTTTGGTTGTTTTATGGCACGTCGAAAACGTTCCGGCTAAAACGACTTGCCGCATTCCTGACAGAATTTGGAATCCTCCTCGTTCAGTTTGCCGCAGTGGGCACATTTAATCATAACGACCTTTTGCGGCTGGGAATCTCCGCCCCGCATAAATTGCGTACCCACCTGACCGATATCCACCCCGACCTCGTCCAGTGCATCCTTGACAACCCCGCCGCCCATCCGGCTCCACGGCTCTAAATCCTTACGGGCCTGTTCCGGGTCCAGCGTCAATCCCGACCCCGCCTTGCCCCTGGCGGCAACACCGCGAACCACTCCGCCGCCTGCAATCAGAGTAAAGCCGATAAACCCAATCCCAAAAGCAATCGGCACAAACACAATGCCCTTCGGTTCAAAGCCGCCATGGAGAGCGGATAATATCATCACACCGATAATGGTAATAAACGGCAGGGTAAACAGGCATACGCCGGCAATTTGCATGACCAGCCCGATTTTATACCAGGCTTTGCGTTCTTCGGATATCTGTGCAGGCATTGTTTTGTCTCCTTAATATTTCCAAAATGTATCGCCATTCTTCGCCAAAAGCAAGGAAAACAGCTTGCCCTGCATTGACTCAGACCGTCGGTGGCGGTACAGTGTTTCAAAAAATCAGAAATAGTAGCGAAGGAGTAACACAACATGGCAACACAACCCACCGGCGCCGCCGGCAAGGCCCCGATGAAAACCCTGCTGGCCCCGTATGAAAAGCGGTTTATTACCTGGCTGACGCCGTATTTCCCCACATGGATCGAAACCTGGCATCTGACCCTGCTGACGATTCCCTGGTGTGTGGGGCTGATCGTTTTCGGCTGGCTGGCCGGGCGGTCGGGCAACCTGCACTGGCTGTGGCTCAGTTCGTTAATGATTTTCCTGCAATGGTTTACGGATGCTTTCGACGGCGCCATCGGCCGCTACAAAGACACCGGCCTGATCAAGTGGGGTTTCTATATGGACCATCTGCTGGATTATGTCTTTTTGTGCTCTACATTAATCGGCTATGCCCTCCTGACCGAAGGAACCAGCCGGGAGATTATCCTGTACCTGATTCCGGTCTTTGGCGGCTATATGACCGCCTCCTTTCTCGGCTTTGGGGCGACAGGGGAATTCAAAATTACCTATCTTGCCACAGGCCCGACAGAAATCCGGATTTGGTTTATCGTCTTAAACACCGCTCTGACCCTCCTGGGTACCCAGTGGATCCTGCCGCTGCTGCCCTGGCTGCTGGGCGTATCCGTCCTGTTATTGTGCTTCATCTCCTTCCGGACTCAGAAATACCTCTGGAAGCTGGATATGGACATCAAACAGGGACGTATTTTAATTTGAAGCGCAACGCTTCAGGTTAAAGGGAACCCCCCTGAGGCGGGCTGGATTTATCGCTTTAGCCTCAAAGCATGAGGGAACCAACAAAGAGCAAGGCAGTGTAAGTCACCGCCTCCTGCTCCGAGGGTCTGGCGGCGCTCGGGTTGCCCTATCCTCCGTCAGACGCCATCTGTTATAGCGGTAAATCGGGGTATTGTCCCACTAAAAAGTACATTGTTGCGGGTATCTGATAGAGTTTGAGTTTGCGAAAAAAAAACCTCACGGTTGCGGCATTTGCAGAACACCATCATCATCCAGTTTCACATCGAACAACTCAAGAAAATTCTCCTTTTGAGTCTTGTATTCCTCCGAGTCGGGATGGTCCGCAATCTGCCTGTCATACTCCACCGCCGCACTGCGAATGAGGTTGACAAAAGCGGCCTGATCTCCCTTTGTCACGCAATAAGTGTACAATTTGGGGCCTCTGTTTTCGTGACAAAGATATAAATCCCACACAGCACGATTCGGGTCTGACTCTGCCTGGTTGTGTAGCAGATTATAGGCAAGTGGATAAAAACCTCCCCCGAAGACCATGACAACACTATTTGGATTCAGCATCACATACATCGGGGGCAACGTGTGAAGCGACTCCGGCCGCCATGCCCACCCAATGTCCTGTTCAAGAATAGATTGACCCGTAACAGATGGCTTTAAATGCGATGCCAGCACCGCCATATCACCGGCCACGGGCTTGTAAAAGAATGGACGGTGTATTTGTATTTCTGTGTAAAAGATATCAAGGAATCCCATCGCCCAGAGTGCCGCAAACAAACACGCCATGCACAACAGGCCCAATCCAATACAAATGGCCGTAATTGATTTGGTCTTTTGCTCCATAACTTGCCCTATTTTCCAAAAGCCCTCTTTACGATAAAAAATCCTGTAAATCCTGTCAAAAATCTTTAAATCAAAATTCGAGACTATTTTTCCAATACCTCAATTCGTATCGATTTCATTGGAAAATCGAAAATGGAAAATTTAAAATTTCCATTAAATCTTCAATCATCAATCAAAAATCGTCAATTCTTACCCGCCTCCGCCGCCTCTGCCGTCTCCTTAACCGCCGGGAACACCTTCACGCCCGCCAGTGCCGCAATCTTCTGCGGAATCTCCGTATTGTCCTGCACCCCGGCAAAAGCCCTCGACCCCGGCCCGAAGGCAAACAGCGGCACATCAGCCCCGCTGTGATCCTTGCTGTGCCAGGCCGCCTTGAATCGTGTCGGCTGAGAACTGCTGGCCCGCAGCCGCAGGCCGCCGGTCTCATGGTCGGCGGTAACAATCACCAGCGTGTGCCGATCCTTCATCGCAAATTCAATGACCTCTTTAACTGCCATATCAAACAGCAGTGTCTGGCGAATGTTATTGTCGGTATCATTATCATGTCCGGCCCAGTCAATCTGACTGCCTTCGACCATCATAAAGAATTTCGGCTTCGGAGCAAACCATTCCCCGCCGGGTTGGTTCAGCAGCGAAATCGCCCTGGCTGCCATCTCCGACAGCATCGGCTCCGGTTGAAGTGTTTTTAATGCATCGTCGGCAAATAATCCCAGCACGGGTCCCTCGGTCAACTGTGCCATTTGTTCCTTTGAATAAGCCACCTCATAGCCATACGCTCTGGCCCGCTCGATCAGATTCTGCTTGTCTTTCCGCACACCGCCGTTGAGGCCGTCCGGCAGCCAGTACTTCCGGCCGCCGCCGAACATTACTCCGATACGGTTTTCCAGTAACTGCACCGCAATGTCGGCCTCACTGCCGCGCGAGGCAACGTGCGATCCAAACGATGCCGGCGTTGCATGGCTGATCGTCGAAGTCGCCACCAGCCCCGTCCGCCACCCCTTCAGGGCCAGCGCTTCCAGGATACTGTGATAAGCGACACCGTCCTTATTCATGCCGATAGTCCCGTTGCTGGTCTTGATGCCGCAGGCCAGTGCCGTCCCCGCCGCCGCCGAATCGGTCACGGCGTTATTGCCTGAAAACGTCCGAACAATGCCCGTAACCGGCAGTCGCTCCATCCAGAGTTTCTTTTTCAATCCCACCCCGGCCTGCCGTGCCAGCCCGACCTCGTTAAATCCCATCCCATCCCCGATGCACACAATCACTTTTTCAATTGCACCGGTTTCAATATTGTCCAGCGTCGCGCAGTCCCCCGGCCCCTCGTAAAACGAAATATCCGTCGGGTCCCCCTGGGCCTTCGGATAGACAAATGTCTCCGCCCATACCGGGGAACAAACGGTGAATGAAACAAAACATACCACAAAACAAAATGCTGCAAATGTCTTCATCATAAATCCTTACTTGTCGATAGTGTTTCTTAACAACAGGCCATTGTCTGTTTTTTATAATCATAATGGAGATTGGTTAGCGAAAGATGAGCATTTAACCTTTGGCCCTGGCGTACCAGTCAGGATCACTGGTCAGCTTCTGTTTGGCCTCGGTGGTCATCATCTCAAACGCCGGATGTGAGCTGTCCCACGCCCGCTCTGCAAACGAGGTCTTGCGCATCTTCTCGACCTCGACCGCCGCGTCGCGGAAATAAGACCCGTAAATATGCAGCGAATCGCTGATATCCACATACCGCCCCACACGAACCAGCTTGCCGATCTTCTTGGCAATCTTTTCGGCAATCCGCCGCTGCATATCCGTCAATGCATAGGCGTTCATAAACCACGCTTTGTACAAATCACGACTGCGCCAGTGCGTATTCATATTCAGCGAATACGCCCCGTCCGGCTGTTCCACCAGCCTGCACCAGATCCGCTGCAGGCACGGCGGGTCCTCAGTCTGCGGGTCCGCCGTCGGCATCCAGGTAATCGCCTGGGCGCGCCGGGTGTGGCTGCACTCGGCCAGCGCATCAATAATATAATCGATCTGGTTGACCCGCTTAAAGGGCTTTGGCGTGTTCGCATCCCGGAGGTTCTCCACCGGGCTATAGGCAAACAGCCGTTCATGGTAGGTGTAAGTCCACTTTCCCGCCGCCGGGTCAATCCAGTGGTCGTGAATTCCGTCCAGCACTTCCTGCCGATACGATTCCAGCTCTTCAGGCCCGCCGGGAAAATTCTTATGAATCCGCGGCTCGGCAAACGGATTGTTCACGGTAATCATCACCGTCGCATCCTTGCTTGGCGGGTCGCCGGGTTTATCATACTGCGTCTTAATCGTAAGGCCATTATCCCAAACCGCCAATACGGCCTTTTCCCATGCTTCCGGCAGACAGCTTGCTGTAACTGCCAGGGTTGGCAATTCAAAGATAGCTGATCCATTTTTCATATTAGTCTATACCCAATTCAGGGTCCTGGCGGTTCGGTTTTAAATGCTTGTTTTATTATGATTCCGGAGTTTATAATCCTAATTCCTCATCGGTAATATTGTATCTGGAACGCTGGTTTTCCGGGATTTGCCGCAAAAGCTGCCGTGCCTCTTCCGCATATTTGGTGCCAGGATACTTTCTGATGATTTCCCTGCAATTATCAACCGCGTTTTTGTATGATGTTATACGCCGTTGGCCGGTCTTCATAAAAAGACCTCTGATCGGGGCGAGCAACTGTTCTGCTGCAATTTCCTCCTCTTCCGACAATTGCCTGAATTGCGTTTGTGTTTGCTGAGTAACTGCCGGTGTGGTCGGGGTGACGGTCGGAGTGGACTGCACGGTTGGTTTTGCTTTCGGCAGCGAATTGCTGTCGGTCAGGGTTGGTTTGTTCAATAAATTAGGATCAACCGCAATCACAGGCAGTGCCGGCTGACCTTCGATCGCGGTAAAGGTGCTGAACCCATTGGAGGTGACTTTTCCCATCAGCATCGGGGCAATAATTCCCGTCGCCGGTCCGGCATAGCGGATGGTGCCTTCTTTATCGGTCATAATCAGCACCGGCCTTCGCCCCTGTAAAACGCCCAGTTCGATAGGCATTTTTTGCTGCTGGTCGGACGCCATCACCACGGCCCAGGGCCAGGGACGCTTCACGACATCGTCGATCAGTTTTTGTTTATGAGCGGCCGCATCCAGATTGATCGCGGCGAATTTCACCTGCCCGGAAGCCAGACCCATCTGAAACAATCGGGAATACGCCATATTGGCCGCGGTAAACGGATCCCCTCCGAATCCGCCGCCGAACATATCCATCCCATATCCTCCGCCCATGCCAGGTTCCATCATCATCGGTTCCATCATCTGGGGCTGAGGCTGCGGCTGCGGCTGGGGTTGTGCGGATTGCGGACGTCTCCGCCCCGGAGTATTCGGTTCATTGGATACTGTTCTGGGAGCATGTTCCTGCCAGACGAGGGCACACAGCGATTCCTGTCCCGGCTCGTATTTGAATGTCGTGCCATTCAGACATGTCAGATTCAATCCCTCGATTTTCAGACCAATTGCATCAATCAGCAAGGCGTTCAGATCAAAATTGAGTTTGCCCGGCTGCATCATCTGCTGGCTTGGGTCAGTGGTTTCCATTTCCATGCCCATACCCATCATTGCATTGGGATTATTGGGATTACTGGGACGGGTACGCTGGGGTCTGGGCTGTCTGGGCAACATGGGTTTTTTGTCGGCCAGGATGGACATTGCCACCTGTGTGACCCATGCATCGCTGTTGGCTGCGTCCAACTTGCAGGCCCTGGAGGCATTCATAAATGCTGTGTTGATATCGTTTTGGTAATAGCTGATCCAGGCCTGAAGCATGCAGTACTGGGCTTTCTGCTTGTCGTCCATCTGGGTGAAAGACCGTTTGTATTCATCCAGAAGTCCCTGGCCTGGCAATATGTCGGCGGCGGCAAGCGGTTTGGATTCATTGATTTTGGTCAACAGCGGTTCGAGTGTCTGCTGGATTTTGCCGGCGGCTTCGGTGATTTTGGGGTCGGGGGATCTGGTGCCGCCGGGTTCCATCTGTCCCAGGCACGGCTGAACCAATGCTGCCAGCACAAGCCATGCTGCAATTCTGCTGAATCGATTTTGAATAAACATAATAAGTCCTCCACTATAGTGATAAACGAATCAGGCCACGATCAACATATAAATATAATATCAGTTCGGATGCTGTCTGAAAAGCAAAAGTTACGGAAACTGATACGGCATCAGTAGTTCGGTGAACGAATTTGGAAATTCCTGTATGGTGTGTTTCATTGTGTATTCCTCCTTTTTATTTTTCAACCCCTTTGCTCCTCTTTATTACGGGATATCTCCCCCGCAGGCCCCCAGGCCTTCCTTAATTATATATATCGAAAGAACGCTATTTTTACTAAACAAAATTCATGGTTTTTTGAAAATATATAAGATAAACGGGAAATACAATATATTAATTATATCATATATAACATATCGTTATGATAACAAGACTTTATTTATCCGGATAAAAAGAAAGGAATGGGAAGCTATTGACAAAGTAAGTCTGTTTTTGTATTATAAAGGAAACATACAGAGTGAAGGATTGTTCATTTGTCAAAAGGATTTAAGAAGCAGCAAAACAAGATATGTTTTGATTTGAAAATTTAATATTGATAGTCCACTGGACTTTAAACGTCTCACCAAAAACCGCCAGTTTTATGTCACGAGACGCCAAGTGTCAGTGCCCCGGCTGGGGCATTGCCGAGCGTGTTCGTGACGGGCCCTGGCGGGCCTTTGGTGAGCATGGCAAAGCGATGCTCCTTTTTTGTGCGTTTTGTGAGGCGTACTTACGGGGCGTAAAGGGCATCAAATAGGATGGGTTGGATATTTGAAAGGAGAAATTTGGATGGATGGGGTGTATTCTATTGAGGGACGCGAGCGTTTGTATTTATGGGGATTTTCGGTCTTATTTTTAATTATTGGGGTAATTCCTGTATCGGGATATGTTGCGGATGATCCGAATATGCCTATGCCGGCAGGGGTTGGCGCTGCCCCCGGTTTGCTGGCAAGTTTAAATTATCCGAATGCGGCTTATCTGGTTTATAATGCGGGGGATGGTTCTGTTATTAAAGCCATGCAGTATATCGGAGCAACCAATCTGATTATTCGCTCTAATACCAATCCGGTGACATCAGCAGACTGGCAGGCGTGTGCCGCCGTAATCATCGGGGCTAATGATGGAACAACCAGCCTTGCAGGGATTTCCACGGCGGATATTGAATCCTATACAACCGGGCGAGTCGTTTTATCGGGCCATGATGCAGATTTGCATGCAGGCAGTGACATTTATGTTGGCGATATTCAGTGGGCAGCCCAGATGTTTTTGATCCAATCCATTAATTATGTGATGGACAGGCCGGGCAAGGGATTAGTGGGCTTTGGTGATTCGGATGCGGGCTTTGGCTGGACGCCGGCATCCTGGGGAATTAGCTATACACAAGATTTTTCCGAAGAGTCTGTCTCTTCGTTTACCGATGCCGGATTTCTGACTGGAATTTATGCCAATCTGACTCCTGCATTAATGTCGGACTGGAAAGTGTCGTTTCATGTTCGATTGGATGCGTACTCATCTGCATTTTTTCCCCTCGAGATGGGACATTTCGGCGATTCCGAAGGGGTAATTACAATTGCCTGCCCTGTTGATCCTGACGGTTTTGAGTTCAGCAAGGTCGATGATGTTGATCCGAATTCAATACCGGGGGCTTGGGATGAGGTGGTTTATACGATTGATTACGGTTATCCGGACCCGAATGGCCGTCGGCAGGCGCTGCCGGAGGTTCGGATTGAGGATCATATTCCGGCGGGGATGGAGTATGTGGCGTCGTCGCCTGCGGGCAGCTATAATATTCTGGCTCGAACCGTCACCTGGGAGTTGGGAACGCTGTATCCGAATGCATCCGGCAGCATCAGCCTGACGGTTGTGGTGACGGAAGAGGCGGAGCCGGGGTCGATTCTTCATAATGCGGCGGTGCTGCGCAACGATGCGGAGATATTTGCGGTAGCGACGGAGGATACGCCGGTAGCGAACTGGGCCGGAGATGTGATTTATGTGGATAATAGGGCGACCGGTTACAACAATGGGACCAGTTGGGCCAATGCTTATACGGATTTGCAGGCTGCGATTGCGCGGGCGGAAAAGGGCTGCGGCAGTCAGATTTGGATTGCCAAAGGAACCTACAATCCGGGCGGGGATGTTACCGCCAGTTTTACGATTCCTGCGGGGGTGTCTGTGTATGGGGGATTTGCGGGAACTGAGACTGAATTCAATCAGCGGGATATCCAGGCCAATCCGACGATTTTGTCGGGTGATACCGGAATTTTTGATAATGGAACTTTGCGACGGAATGAAAAAGTGGTGGTTATGGGAAATAACACCCTGTTGGATGGGGTAACGGTGAAAGATGGAAAATTATATGGTATTTATGGCATTGATGGTGATTTTACTATTCAATATTGCAATGTAATCAGGAATATCGAAAGAGGGATATATACAGAACAATGTAATCTTCTTTTAAAATGGAGCAATATTGCTGATAATAGCTATGATGGAATATATCACTATGGCAATGATAACACGATATTGGTAGAAAATTGTGTCGTCTCTGAAAATAAACAAAATGGTATTAACTGCAGATATTCCACACCAACGATTATCAACAGCATAATTCATCATAATGGTTCAGATAGCAGCACCAACAGTCTCTATTATGGTATTCGTTTGTTTCAGCCGGGCAGCCGTCCCGTTCTGCGGAACAATACGATTGTCTGCAACACCCATGCGGGGATTTATTATGTCAACAATTCTTACGGCACCCTGCCGAAACCCCAGGTTAAAAACAGCATCGTCTGGCATAATGCCGAAGACGAGGGGTTTGTTGACATCCGGGGGCTGAACGATATTGTGCGTTCGTGCCTGACCGATCCCAACGACGTCTATGGAATCCATCCTCAGGCGGACGCAAATGGCAATCTCCGCTCGAATCCGAAGTTTGCCTACTCCGACTTATCTTTAGGCAATTTCCACTTGTCGGCTGATTCACCCTGTGTGAATGCAGGCGATCCCAATGAAACCGCAACGACCGAAGTGGATATGGATAATCAGGCTCGTATCGCAGGCACTTCGATAGAGATGGGGGCTGATGAGGTGGATTGTGAAGATGTGTATAATCCACTCGATTGGGATGCGGATGGATTAGTCAATCTGAAAGAATTTAAAGCGTTTTCGGCGGCGTGGCTGACGATTGATCCGAACCATCCTAATCTGCCCAATCCGGTGGAACCTAATGCGATTTTACACTGGAATCCGATGTGTGACTTGGACAGCGACCAAGATGTGGATATGGCGGATTTGATGGTGTTTGTTCCAGAGTGGTGCTGGTCGGCCTGTTGGAGGTTTGATATTTCGGCGATGCAGCAGCCGGTTTCCGCTATGATGACTCAAAGCGGCCCAATTGTTTCCGATTCTCTAAGTATTAGTTCCACAGATGCGATATCTATGAATGTTGAATCAGCAGAATCGACAGAGACTGAAACGACTCTTACGCGGTCCTTGCTCAACCGAATCGATGGTCTGATTGAGACAGATCAGGAGAATGCTGAGACATGGCAGGAAATGAAATCCCTGCTGGAACAAAGCCTGTTAGAGACAGAAAAGACGTGGATTAAGACGGCGGAGTTTTAATCCCGGTGATGTTTGCATTATACTATATTTATCCAAGAAAGGGGAAACTATGAAACGGTTAATGATGTTGGTGGTGGGAATGTCTCTGCCGGCGTTGGCAGGATATACCTATGAGATTAAAGATGGAAATTATTGGGCTGGCCTAAGTCTCAATAATACAGATTCTGCATTGGTAACTGGTGGCGGATGCATAGATTTAAATGTTTATGAATACAGTTCTTTGGAAATACGGAATACTGCTCCCTTGAATTTAGGATATGGTGGTATTTGGCAGATTATGGCCGGGGGATATTCTAACATTAACATTACAGGTGGAGAAATTAACCAATTCAATATTGGTACTTATGCCACGGCCCAAATCAGTGGCGGACAAATCAATCAGATATGGAGTTCTTATGCGTTGCCTGATTCCAGTCGCATTACACTGACCTGCAATCCGGGTTATCTGCTCTCATATACGAACGGCGTTGTAACAGGCATTTCCGGCACATGGCTTGATGGCTCGAATTTTAACATCCGGCTTGTCAATCCTGCCGGTAGTTCAACCGTTTTCAGCAATATGACCATCATCCCCGAACCGGCCACGATGCTGCTGTTTGCGGTCGGCGGAATGCTGATTCGCCGAAAATGAGTTTTGCATATACTAAATATTTTCAATTCGACAGGAAACACTTGAACTGCAGGAAGCCATCCGGTTTTTAGAACAACTCTGGCTGGATGATCCCGCACTTCACGAAATGAATACAACTGAAAGCTGGAACTCTTTCATGCAGTCATTGCAGGAAAGTCTTGTCGAATTGAAAACCAAAACAAACATAATCAATCTGTCGGAGGAAGTCCAATGAAAACGCTGGTAGCTATTCTTTTATTAATGTCTGCAACGCTGATCGCGGGGTATGATTTTGAGATTAAAGATGGAGACTGGTTTGGGGCGCAGACGCTGACCGGAACACAGTCCATGCTTGTTACAGGGGGGGGGGGGGATAATCTATCTCTCTTTGATAAAAGTTCTGCATACATCCAAAAAACATCTTTTCTTTTTGAGGGAATTGGAGGAATTTGGGAAATACAAATAGCTGGTTATAGTACCTTGGTTTTTTCGGGCGGCCAAATACACTGGCTTGATACTTCTTCTTATGCGCAGGCAAAACTCAGCGGTGGACGAATTGATCAACTATCGAGCGGTCAGGATACATCTTTAAGGCACATAGAGATCATCTGTCAATCGGGATATGTGTATAATTCCACGACAGGATTTCTGACTGGCTTATGGGGAGATGGCTCTGCTTTCAATATCAGACTTATCAATGTTGCAGGCTATTCACCAACGATTGACAATATTAAATTTACTATCATTCCCGAACCGGCGACGATGCTGCTGCTGGCGGTGGGTGGGTTATTGTTAAGGCGTAAATCGCAGCAACAAACGTAATAGCAAAGGCCGGATGGTAAACTTGTCCGGCCTTTTTTAGAGATACTAATGGATATATGCGGCGTGGATATATCCTGTATCTGAATATATGCCATGCCCAATTAATCTCGTTTTGTGGTCGCCTTGTATCCTCATATACTCTATCATATTATTGGTAATATTATGTTAATGGCTGAATTCAGGTCGGGGTTAAAAGATGTTTGACAATCCCGACGGGCAATCTTACTATGCCAAATGCACTATGTATATATAGGAAAGAAGATGTTTACGGGAATCATAGAGAGTATTGGTACGGTTTTGTCTGTTGTTCCGCGGGCGGGCGGGATGATGCTGACGGTTCGTCTTGGGGCGGCGGCGGAGGGGACGAAACTGGGCGACAGCATTGCGGTCAACGGGGTTTGTCTGACCGTGACAAGTCTTCATGGGGATACGGCCGGATTTGATGTCAGCGGCGAGTCGCTGAGTCGGAGTACTCTTAATCATATTCGGACAGGGCAGGTCGTCAACCTGGAGCGGGCGATGCAGGCGGGGGCGCGTTTCGGCGGGCATATTGTGCAGGGGCATGTTGATGGGGTTGGGAAGATCGCATCGATTGAAAAGAAGGGGGATTTTGCCGTGTTTACGATTGAGCCGCCGGCCGAGCTGATGGCCGAGATTGTGGTCAAGGGGTCTGTGGCGCTGGATGGTATCAGTCTGACGGCGGCATCGGTTACGGAGAAGGCACTGACAGTGGCACTGATTCCGGAAACGCTTGCCCGCACGACATGGGGGCGGTCGAAGGCGGGCGATGCGGTCAACATTGAAACGGATATTCTGGTGAAAGCGATTCGCAAGCAGCTTGAACGAATTGTGCCGGTCCGTGAGGGGTTGACCGAATCCAAATTGCGTGAGCTGGGGTTTTAGAGAACGACATTGATGACGGATGAATCCAAGACATTTGAGCCGGTTGTCGGCATTACGATGGGGGACCCGGGCGGGATAGGGCCTGAGATTGTGGTCAAGGCTCTGGCCGATCCGATGCTGCGCCGGCAGGCAAAATATATACTCTTCGGGCTGGATGAACAGCTCGAGTATGCGGCGGACCAACTGGAAATCGAGCCGTACTGGCTCCGCTTGCCGCACGAGAAAATCAGCCGGGATTTGCCGCGGCAGGTGGTCGTTGCCGATTATGATGAATATTCGGTTCCTTCGTGGCTGCATCTGCCGTCTTTAGTCAGCGGCCAGGCGTCGCTGCAGTTCTGTATCGATGCGATTGACGCGGCACGGGCGGGGATTCTGGATGCGGTGGTGACGGCGCCCATCAGTAAGGAAAGCTGGCACATGGCGGATGCCCGCTGGCCGGGACATACGGAATTGTTTGCCGAGCGCTGCTACAGTCAGCGCAAGGCGATGATGTTTGTGGCAGGTCCGCTGAAGCTGGCGCTGGCGACGATTCACGAGGCGTTGTTTGATGTTCGCAACAAGTTTACCATCGGCTGCGTATTTGAGCCGATTGATCTGCTCAATGATGCGCTCAAGGAATTCTTCGGGATTGGCCGGCCGCGGATTGCCGTGTGCGGATTGAATCCGCATGCCGGCGAGAACGGCCAGTTCGGCGATGAGGAGCAGCGGATCATCAGCCCCGCGATTCTGCTGGCGCAGGAGGCGGGGATTGAGTGTTATGGGCCGTTTGCGGCCGATACGCTGTTTTTGAAAGCGGCGCGCGGGGCATACGACGGCGTGGTAGCGATGTATCATGACCAGGGGCTGATTCCGGTCAAGCTGCTGGCGTTTGACAAGGCCGTCAATGTGACTATCGGGATTCCGATGATTCGTACGTCGCCGGCGCATGGGACGGCGTTTGATATTGCCGGACGCGGCGTGGCCAGCGAAAGCAGCATGAAAGAGGCCATCGGGGTTGCCATCGAGATGGCCCGTACCCGCAAGTGCGGCAAAGTGAAAGGGCACAGCCATGCAGACTAAACAGGATATTGAGCGGCTTCTGGCGGGGGCGGGGACGACGCCCAAGCACCGGCTGGGTCAGAATTTTCTGATTGACCTGAACCTGATGCGGCTGCTGGTGGACGAGGCGCATATTCATCAGCAGGATGTGGTGCTGGAAGTCGGCCCCGGGACGGGCTCCATGACCGAGGCGCTGGCCGAACGTGCCGGCAGGGTGATTGCGGTTGAGTATGACCCGCCGCTGGCCCGGATTGTATCGACGCAGTTGAAGCCGTTTGCCAATGTGATTCTTTTTAATCGTGATGTGCTGGAAAACAAGAATGCGATTCATTTTGAGATTCTGGATGCGCTGCAGAAGGCCCGGGCGGAACTGGGCGGGCGATTGCTGCTGGTGTCCAATCTGCCGTATGGGGCGGGTTCGGCGGTGATGGCCAATTTAATTACCGGGCCGGTCACGGCGGATGCGATGGCGGTGACGGTACAGAAGGAAGTGGCCGAGCGGATGGCGGCACTGCCCGACCATGATGCCTATGGGACGCTGAGTATTCTGATGTCGGCGACGGGCCATGTGCATATTTTCCGCAAGCTGCCGCCGTCGGTGTTCTGGCCGCGTCCGCAGGTGGAGTCGGCGATGGTCAGTTATATCCGCGACCCTCAGAAGGTGGCGCAGATTCATAACATGGATACATTCCGCGAAATTATCACGCTGTTTATGGGGCATCGCCGCAAGATGCTCAAGGCCTGTGTGAAATTTGCCGACGGCGGGCTGGGTAAAGTGCATGGCTGGAATGAAATCTTTGCCGAGGCGTTTGTGGACCCGCATCACCGTCCCGAGCAGCTTTCGGCCAGCGATTATATCAACATTGCTAATTTGTGCTGGGAACAAATACGGAAATAGGTCTGTCATGCCATCGAAAAAAAAACCTTGTCGAAAACACTTGCCGCGCGGGCTGGATATTCTCTATGAAGATGATGCGATCCTGGTGGTGCGAAAGCCTGCGGGCCTGTTGACGATGGCGGCCCAGGGCAGCCGGGACAAGACGCTGTATGCTGTGCTGACCGATTATGTCCGCAAGGGTAACCCGAAATCGCCGCGGCGGGTGTATATCGTGCATCGGCTCGACCAATGGACGTCGGGGGTGCTGATCTTTGCCAAGAGCGAAGAAGCCAAGCTGACGCTGCAGGACAACTGGGAGCAGACGGAGAAAAAATACATGGCGGTGGTGTGGGGGCGTCCGACGCCGGATGCGGGGACGATCAGTTCGTACCTGGCCGAGAACAAGGCGTTCAAGGTGTATTCGACCAACGACCCGTCCAAAGGCAAGCTGTCGCATACGGCGTATCGCGTGGTCAAAGATAACGGGCGGTTCAGCCTGGTGGAAGTTACGCTGCTGACGGGGCGCAAGAATCAGATTCGCGTGCATCTGGCCGACAAGGGCTGTCCGATTGTCGGGGATCGCAAATACGGGATGTCCAAAGATACGCATCGGCGGCTGGCCCTTCATGCCAGGTCGATTTCGTTCACGCATCCCGTTGACGGCCGGCCGATGAGCTTTGAGACCCCGATGCCGGATGAATTGCAGCGATTGATGAAGAAGCCCCGGGAGACGGAGGGGGCGGCGAGTAAGAATTGACGATTTTTGAGTGATGATTGAAGATTAGGAGAAATTGTAACTTTTCCATTTTCGATTTTCCAATCAAGGAGAGCAGATTTTAACTCTGAGGATTTGAAATTTTTAAGAGGAGGGCAAACGCCTGTTTTTGCAGGCCGGACAGAAGCACAGACGTTGTGGACAAAATCGATTGCTGCCTGTAAAATATTGAGCTATGGAAGGATTGGATTTTCACAGCAAGGTGCTCGAGCGGCAGGCTGTGCTGCTGGCGATGTTTCTGCAGGCGGGTTTGTTTGCCGGGACGGCGGCGGTACCGCATCAGGCGGGGCGATTAACGATTCGATTTGACCAGTACAGCCCGTTATCCAGTACCCAGGCACTGACGGAGCGGATGAAAGTTCCCATTAAAACCGGCCCGATTGACAAACACTATTATGCCATTCAGGAAGAATCCTTTGAGGTGTATGTCCCCGGTGCCTATGAGCCGAATACGCCGTTCGGTCTGCTGGTCTGGGTCTCGCCCAGTCCCGACGGCAGCATCGAGCCTTATCCGGGCTTTCGCGGGCTGATGGATCAGCATAAGCTGATTTGGGTGGGAGCCAATCGTTCGGGCAATGAAACCGACTTGTACCAGCGGCGAATTCCCCTGGCCCTCGATGCCGCGTATAATATGCCGATACGGTACACGATTGATCCGAATCGCGTCTATATTGCGGGGCTTTCGGGCGGGGGGCGCGTGTCCAGTATCACGGCATTTCATCACAGCGATGTGTATCACGGCGGCATTTTTATTATCGGCGCCAATTACTGGAAGCCGGCGATGGTGCCGGAGCAAAATATCGTCTTAAAAGCCAATGCACCCAGGCCCCGGCCCGAATATCTCCTGCGAGCCAAAGAACACGGCCGATATGTGCTGCTGACGGGAGATACAGATGCTAACCGGCCGCAAATGCATACCTATTATGAAGGGCTCCGGAGGGATCTCAATCATGTGCTGTATATCCAGGTTCCGGGAATGGGGCATGAGGTTCCGCCGGCGAAGGTCTTCGACGAAGCCCTGAACTATGTCGATCTTGCTGCGGCAGAGGCAGTCAAATCAGATCATTAACACAGGTCAGTATTATCAAATCCCGGCCGGCAGTGAGGAAAAAGGCCGAAATACTGTTGAAAGCCTTGGCAGCGGAAGAAAATTGAAATTTATTTTATGCCGGATTTCTCTTATATTGGATATACATATTCTGTATTCAATGAGTAATATGTAGCGAATTGGTGGAATTCCCCGGTTTGTGCCCGGAAAATAGGGTTGAAAAAAGAGGGCATTGGGCGTATGATTGCCAGACTAAAGATTAGATAATGGTTGAAATTTGGATTTGAATAGGAGAATACGTCCATGGCTAAAATGTATTATGAGAATGACGCCCCCATTACCGCCCTTCAGGGCAAGACCGTTGCCATCGTTGGCTACGGCAGTCAGGGGCATGCCCACGCACAAAATCTGCGGGACAGCGGCATTCAGGTCAAGATTGCTGAATTGCCCAACACCGCCAACTATAAACTGGCCATTGAGCACGGCTTCAAGCCGACCACGATTGCCGATGCCGTCAAAGGTGCGGCGCTGATTATCATTACCCTGCCCGATGAAATCCAGAGCAAGGTCTATGAAGCGGAAATCAAACCCAACCTGACGTCCGGTCAGACCCTCGGGTTCTGCCATGGATTTAACATTCATTTTGGATATATTAAGCCCGCAAACAATATCAACGTCGTGATGATCGCCCCCAAAGGTCCCGGCCATCTGGTCCGCAGCGAATACGAAAAAGGCGGCGGCGTCCCCTGTCTGATTGCGGTGTATCAGGATGCTGATAAAAATGCTAAGAATGTGGCTTTAGCCTGGGCCAACGGTATCGGCGGAGCCCGTGCGGGTATCATCGAAACGACCTTTAAGGAAGAGACCGAAACCGACCTGTTCGGCGAACAGGTGGTCCTGTGCGGCGGTTTGACAGCCCTGATCAAGGCCGGGTTTGAGACCCTCGTCGAGGCCGGTTATCAGCCTGAAATTGCCTATTTTGAATGTATGCACGAAGTCAAGCTCATCGTGGACCTGATGTATCAGGGCGGTATGAGCTATATGCGGTACAGCATCTCCAATACTGCTGAATACGGCGACCTGACCCGCGGCCCGCGGATCGTCACCGAACAGACCAAGGCCGAGATGAAGAAAATCCTGGGCGAAATCACCAGCGGCGCCTTCGCCAAGGAATGGGTCGATGAATACAAAGGCGGCATGAAGAACTTCAACGCCCTGTATCAGAAGGATTATGACTGCAAGCTGGAAACCGTCGGTCGTACCCTTCGCAAGATGATGAAGTGGATCAAGGCCAAAGAAGTCTAAGCAGCACGATATTGGATAGGCAGCCGTTGCGGCTGTCTATCCATTTTTTGTATATGGCGGCGTTGGGCCTGAAAATTGCGTAAAAATAATCAAAAATGCATATTAAAACTCAAAAAATGTGTATAATGCCGGCTGTTACGGCAATGATTTCGAGTTTTATGTCAATATCCTGCTTTAGGAGCCAGACTATGAAGGGAATTTGGGTCGTATCGATAGCGGTATCACTGGTCGTGCTGTCCGGGTGCAAAACGATTGACCGGAACGACATTTATGGACGCTATTACTCCACTACACTCAAGCAAAGCACCTCGGCTGATGTCCTGGGCAGCATCCAGAATACCAAGACCGAGCATCTGAGCCAGTCCGAAAGCGTCGTTGCTTCCTGGGGCGATGATTATAAAACCCGGACGCACTGGTTCAATATGGTTGCGTTTGATGAGGAGCTTCAGACTGCGGTTCGGAAGTATGTGGTAACGATGGAGGATTATCGCGTTGCCAATTCCACGCCGCGGCCTCAGTTGCGGCTGGATGCTGAGGTGGTGATGGACGCCCAGAGCCTGAATGCGGCCTATCCCAATACGAATGCAATGCGGATAGAGATGGTCAAGAAAATCAAGGCTATGCTTTTTGATGATTCCCAGGCCCTGACTCATGACAGCGGGACACTGCAAAGCTCGACATTGCTGACTAATCAGACGCTCAATAATCTGATCAATGCCCTCAACAAATCTCCGGGATTGGCGGCGGATCTTGCCAAGCTGGAGGGGATGATGTTTGATCAGATGACTATGGGTGAGAGCCGGGCGAGGCTTTTGATCGAAAATGATGTGGTCAAGCTGAAAATCAAATCCGGCCCCGGCTGGTTCAAGTCCAAACCCTTCGAAAAACATCAGGATGTTATTGATATGTAGAAGTCTTTTATAGACAATATCTTACGTTTATAATCTGCGACTTAAAGCCGGACTTTGTTCCGGCTTTTTTTATTTTGTATGATAATTTTTTTCAAAAACTGCATAATAACTAATAGAGAAATGTTAAAAATTTGCTTGCAGTGTTAGTATAGTGTAGTATAATATAGTCATGGTTAGGTTGCCAAAGCGGCGGTATGTTGTCAGTCATCTTGTCCTCTCCAGTGCCGCCGGGGTCTGGTGTTATTATTCTGCAGAAGCGAATTGCTATTATTGTTGTCGTTCTCAGGAAACAGGTATTTGAAGTAAGAGGAAAAGATTATGAAGGTGTATCGAACGAAACCCCGCAGAGCATTCACCCTGATCGAATTGCTGGTTGTCATTGCAATTATCGCATTACTGATGTCGATCATTGTCCCGGCATTGAACAAAGCTAAAGTCATTGCTCAAAAGACAATGTGTACCAACAATATCCGGTCGCAGGCTCTGGGCGTAAGGCTGTATGCTGAGCAGAATGATAGTATTGTTCCCTACAATGTCGGCGGCAACTGGTTCTGGGATATGAGTTTTTACAGCACCAACCAAATCCGTCAGTTAGCTGATATTGATCACAAATCTTTCTTCTGTCCGGTCAATAAATTGAAAAAATCCGATGATGCTCGTTTCTGGCAGTATAGCTGGGTTGGTGCTGCTGATGGTCCTCCGAGACCGGCCAATGGAACCACTCCTGTTCCTTTGAAAGACGAATCCAATTTAACTGTTACACGTCAAAAGGAATTGTTCCGCGTTCTGTCGTATGTATATATGTTTGAACGTCTTAACACGTCTGGAACATCGATGTATGCCGGCATTACACAGCTCCGCACAGGGGAAAAGCCTGTCTGGGTCAAAAAAATGAGTGATTTGCGGAATGCAAGCGCGACAGTCATGATTGCCGATTCGACGATCAGCCAGACATTAAATGATAATTTTAGTCAAATTACGGCTGGTGGCTTATGGAGCATGTATCAGATTTATGATACATCGAATCATCTATCTACAAGCAGGTCCGGTACCGGCACCAATAATGTGGTACCATCCGGTGGAAATGTAGCCTTTGCCGATGGTCATGTGATCTGGCGAGATTACCCCGAAGAATTGAAATGCAGATTGCTGTTAGGGCAATATTTTTACTGGTAATCGGTTTTATCCTGAAATAACAAAGCTCCGGTACTCGCAAGACTACCGGAGCTTTTTTGTTGGCTTTTGGAATAGGGGTTTATTTTTGTCCGTAATAGGCATTTTTGCCGTGCTTGCGGAGGTAATGTTTGTCGAGGAGCGTCTGGCTGATGCCGGTCAGGGTGGGATTGATGGCCAGCGTTTGGAGGGCCATGGCGGCGACCTGTTCGAGGACGACGGCGTTTTCGACGGACTTATCGGCGTTTTTACCCCAGGTGAATGGGCCATGATTGGCGACGAGGACAGCCGGGATGCTCATGGGGTCAATGCCGGCGAATCGGCGGACGATGACTTTGCCGGTGTTGAGTTCGTAGTCGCCCTGGATTTCGGCTTTGGTCAGAATATCCGTAACTGGCACAGGGCCATAGAAGTGGTCGGCGTGGGTGGTGCCGAAGGCCGGGATTTCATGGCAGGACTGGGCCCAGGCGGTGGCCTTTGGCGAGTGGGTATGCGTGATGCCTCCCACCTCGGCAAACTGGCGATACAGTTCCAGATGGGTTGGAGTGTCCGAGGAGGGACGCAGATCGCCTTCGATGATTTTGCCGTTTAAATCCAGTACGACGATTTTATCCGGGGTTAGTTCGTCATAATCGACACCGCTGGGCTTGATGGCGACAACGCCCAGCTTGCGGTCGATCTGGCTGACATTGCCCCAGGTGAAGATGACCAGTTTGTGTTCGACGAGTGCCAGGTTGGCCCGGCAGACCTGTTCTTTGAGTTCTTCGTACATTCCAATTTCCTCTGTGTCGCCCCGCTGGGGCTTGAACCTGTAGATACGAAACCGGGGGCTTCCGCCCCCGGCTATTTTATTATGTCCCTTCGGGACTTAAAGATAACGAAACCTCATTACATATTTGTTTTTTCTTTGATGGCCAGCAGGTCTTTCATGACGCCGGAGATATCGAGTTTGGCGCCCCTGACTCCGAAGCTGTCGTGCAATTTCTTGTATTGAGCATAAAGCTGCTGATAGACGGCGACGGCTTTTTTGTTGGGCTTGAAGGTCCTGGGCTTGATGCCGCACATGGCCTTCTGGGCGGCGGCGAAAGATTTATGGGCCTTGCCGACCACGGCGGCAGCGATGGCCGAGCCGAGGGCGCAGGTCTGAGCGGAACGAGAGACCTTCATCTCTCGGCCGGTCACATCGGCGTAAATCTGCATCAGCATCGGATTTTTCTCAGCGATGCCGCCGCAGTTGACGATTTGTTTGATCTTGACGCCGTATTCCTCGAAGCGATTGATAATGGTCAGGGCGCCAAAGGCGGTGGCCTCAATCAACGCCCGGTAGATTTCTTCAGGACGGGTATGGAGGGTCTGGCCAACCAGCAGGCCGGTGAGGCGCTGATCCACGAGGATGGTGCGGTTGCCGTTGTTCCAGTCGAGAGCCAGCAGGCCGGACTGTCCGGGTTTGAGCTTGGCGGCCTTGTTGGTCAGTTCGACATGGGAGCCGGCTTTTTCGCCGCCGGGCTGGATATAATTGACAAACCAGTTGAAGATATCGCCGACTGCCGACTGACCTGCTTCCAGACCCCAGTATCCCGGCAGAATCGAACCATCGACGATGCCGCAGATGCCCGGGATGTCTTTGAGTTTTTTAGTGCTGTCCGAAATAGCCATGTCGCAGGTGCTGGTGCCGATAATCTTGACGAGCGTGCCGGGCTGGATGCCGGAGCCGACGCCGCCGAGGTGAGCATCGAAGGCGCCGATGGCCACCGGAATCCCCGCGGGCAGGCCGAGTTTTTTGGCCCATGCCGCGGTCAATCCGCCGGCGGCGGTGTCGATGGCATAGGTGGTATTGGGTAGCGAGTCCCGCACGCGACCCAGTTTGGGGTCCAGGGCCATCAGGAATTTTTTGTCCGGGTAGCCGCCCCAGGCGTCGCTGAACATGGCCTTATGGCCGGCGGCACAGCGGCAGCGTTTCAGTTTGCTCGGATGGTCGGTGCCGGTCAGCACGCCGGGAATCCAGTCGGCATGTTCCACCCAGGTGTAGGCGGCCTCGAAGACCTTTTTATCGACTTTGAGGCAGTGCCAGATTTTGCTGAAGAACCATTCGGAAGAATAGATTCCGCCGCATTTGGCCAGATATTGCGGCCGCATCTTGCGGGCGACTTCGGTGATTTTGGCGGCTTCGGCGTATCCTGTATGATCCTTCCACAGCCAGACGGCGGCGTTGGGATTGTTTTTGAATTTGGGCAGCATGGCCAGCGGGGTGCCGTTGGCATCGACCGGGATGGGGGTCGAGCCGGTGGTGTCCACGCCGATGCCCACGACTTTATCGGCGGAGAATTTCCTGTCGGCTTTTTTGGCCTGAGCCAGGGCCTGTTTGATGGTAATTTCCAGGCCTTTGAGATAATCGGCGGGATTCTGGCGGGCGACATTGTGGTCGGACTTGTCCAGAATGATTCCAGCCTGACCGGTCTGGTAGCCCCAGACCGCTGTGCCGAGTTCTTTTCCATTGGCCGTGTCGACAATCAGGCACCGCACGGAATTGGTGCCGTAATCTAAACCTATTGCGTAAGGCATATTGAACCTCGATAGAGTTAATAGTTATTAGTTCGTAGTTCGTAGTTCGTAGTTATTAGTTATTAGTTCGTAGTTCGTAGTTTTTAGTTCTTAGAAAAGAGAAAAGGCGGGCTGAGCGGCCCGCCTTTTTATCCTTTGTTACTGAGCACCGCGATTCCAGAAGTAGGCGTAGAACGCGATGATAATTCCGAGGATAATTACAGTATGCAAGATATCCCAGCCATTCCAACTGGCACGGGTTTCGGCTTTTTCCTGCGGGGTTGCACCATAATAGGTGAATTTAAGCTGCTGCGATGAAGGAGCCTTGCTTATCAGGCTGACGATGACCATGGTCAGGACGCAGATGATGAACAGGATTTCGCAGACATACAGCCAGTTGACACTTTCAATAGTGTAGAGGAAGCCGTATTGGTGCTGAAGCTCAAGGAGTTTGGCCGCTTTTTCAGCATCCGGCAAAGCATTTGCAGCGGTAATTTTTCCGCCAATAATCACATCCAGTGCCAGACGGAACATGCCCAAGCCAAAACCCACAATCAGCCCCCATAATCCGGCGGCCGGTGTTGCGCGCTTCCAGAATACGCCAACCGCAAAAGCGGCGGCAATAGCCGGGGCAAGAAGTCCCTGTACACCCTGAAGGTATTGATAAAGCACATTGCCCAATCCCTTCATGACGGGAATCCAGAGGATGCCAAGAATCACAACTGTTGCGGTTGCAATACGGCCAATCACGACCAGGTGGCCTTCGCTGGCGGTGGGGTGAATTTTCTTATAGAAATCGCCGACAAAGAGGGCCGCTGATGAATTGAACAGCGAAGCCAGTGAACTCATTAATGCCGCCAGCAGACCGCACACCACGACTCCTTTGAAGCCGATGGGCAACAACTGAGCAACGAGGGTGGAGAAGGCCTTGTCCGCATCCGGCTGTCCGGTGGAATTCAACGGCATATCCAACAAGCCCTTCTGGCTTAGTGCAAACGCAATCATGCCGGGGACGAGGAAGATAAATACCGGCAGCAGCTTGAAGTAGCCGGCCAGAATCGTGCCGCGGCGGGCATGCATCTGGTTTTTGCCGGACAAGACACGCTGAACAATGTACTGGTCGGTACACCAGTACCAGAAACCGATAATCATCGAACCGAATAATACGCCCAGCCACGGGAATTGCTTATCGCTGAGGGGGCGAACCAGTTGGCACTTGGCGCCGCAGATTTTTTCCACTTCGGCCCATCCGCCAACGGCTTTAAGACCCAGATACAGAATCAGGATCGAACCAATCAGCAGAACCGGTGTTTGCAGGACGGAGGTGTACATGATTGCTCTCATGCCGCCGGCAACGGTGTAGATACCGGTGATGACCACCAGGCCGATAGCGCTGACCCAGAACATATCCAGTCCGCCAATGAGCGGGACGCTGTCTGGTACGCGGTCAATACCAAACACGGTACCGAAGACCACGCCGCCGGAATAGACCGTGACGGCGACCTTGGTCAGGACATAGCTGACCAGTGAGATAATCGACAGAATTGACCGCGAGCCGGGAGAAAACCGATGTTCCAGAAATTCCGGCATGGTGAAGACTTTGATGCGGTCATAGAACGGTACAAATACCCAGCCGAGAACGAGGATCAGCCATGCGTGCATTTCCCAGTGGGCCATCGCCATGCCGCTGACAAAGCCGGCACCGGCCAGGCCAACGAGGTGTTCAGAACCGATGTTGGATGAAAAAATTGAAGAGCCGATTTCAACCCAGCTTGCACTGCGTCCGGCCAGAAAATAGTCGGCTGAGGACTCTTCTTTTTTCATCATCGACCAGATGACAACGGCAATCATTCCGATGAAAAATGCGGCCAGCACAACCGTGTCCAGCATGTGCCAGGGCACCCCTGCGGCCAGTAAATTTGCGGTCAAGACATTCATGCGTTTATCCTTTCGTATTCACCATGCAATCTAACGGATTAGCGGGTATAGAACTTATGAACGGTTTTGGTTTGATAGAGTTCGCCCGGGCGCAGCGTCGTGGTGGGGAAGTGGGGTTTGTTGGGGCTGTCGGGGAAATGCTGGGTTTCGAGGCACATGCCCCAGCGCTGCTTATAGACCACGCCGCCTTTGCCGGTGATGGTGCCGTCGAGGAAGTTTCCGGAATAGAACTGGATGCCGGGTTCTTCGGTCCAGACTTCCATAACGCGGCCGCTGACGGGTTCATGGAGGGTTGCGGCCAGGGACATCTCGCTGCCTTTTTTATTCAGGACCCAGTTGTGGTCATAGCCGCCGCCGAATTTGATCTGTTCATCGGCTTCATTGACGCGGGCGCCGATGGCAAAGGGTTTGGTGAAGTCCATGGGGGTGCCTTTGACCGGTCGGAGTTCGCCGGTGGGAATCAGGCCTGCGTCAACGGGGGTGAACTTGTCGGCGTTGAGTGTCAGGACGTGGTTGAGGATGCTGTTCTTGGCGTTGCCGGTCAGGTTGTAATAATTATGATTGGTCAGGTTGCAGACCGTTGCCTTGTCGGTCATGGCTTTGTATTCAATGGTCAGTTCATTGTTGTTGGTCAGCATATAGGTCACGTTGACCATCAGGTTGCCGGGGTAGCCTTCTTCCATATCTTTGCTCAGGTAGGCCAGTTTGACGCCGACGCCGCAGTCGGTCTTGAAGCCTTCGGCGGTCCAGATGACCTTGTCAAATCCCTTGATGCCGCCATGCAGTGAATTTTCCTTGTCGTTGGCTGCCAGCGTATAGGTCTTGCCGTCGAGGGTGAATTTGGCCTTGCCGATGCGGTTGCCGTAGCGGCCGATGAGGGCGTTGAAGTAAGGTGTCTCTTTGACATAAGCGGCGACATTGTCATAGCCCAGCAGGATGTCTTCCATCGTGCCGTTTTTGTCCGGCACCACCAGCGAGGTCATAATTCCGCCGTAGTTGGTGATCGACGCCTTCAAGCCATTGGCGTTGGTCAGCACATACAGGTCCACATTCTGTCCATCTACTTGTCCAAACGGTTTCTTCTCAATCATAGCCTGTCCTTTCTGGCCGGTCATACATGACGGAAGAGAGCAGGAACACAGCGTTAAAACCACTCCCGCGCATACAGCCGATACCAATACATTCCGTTTCATACGTGCAACCTCCTGTTCATTAAATCCATAATAACGTTAACATTGCATACCAATTTTACAGCGACTGACGAACCAGCAGTCGTACGGGGTTGGCAATTTTGTCTTTGCGGCCCGACAACACCAGTTCGGCGGCGCTGATTCCCATCTGACGAAAATCAGTCGATATGGTCGTGATGCCGCCTTCGAGAATTTCTTTGAGCGGCGTATCGTTATAAGAAATCACCCCAACGTCCTGTCCGACTTTAAGGCTTTTCTGGTGGCATTGCTTAATCAGCTCGACCAGCAGGACGTCGGCGATGATGATATAGGCACTCCCGGCCTGCGGCGGGGCCTGTGTGATAGACTGGGTGATGGTTCCCTTGATGCCGAAATCACTGCAGAACCGCTCGAAGCCATGGATGATGTCTTTGGGGTGGATATTCGGCTCGGGGTAGATCAGGACCAGTTTTTTATACTTGCGGATCAGATCGGCACGGCTTTTGAGAGATTGATAGACATCGTTTTCGAAGTCCTGTACGACGCCGGGATAAGTGCCGTTGACGTAGCCGGGCTGGTCGAGTATCAGCATCTTGTCGGGGTCAATGGCCTCCAGGGCTTCGGCGACTTCGGGATGATAAAAGGGCATAATGACGTAATTGTTATAGCGGCCGACATTATCGAGTATGAGGGTCTTGAAGACTTCAATATTATAATGATGGAAATACAGGTCGATAACGGCTTTTCGGGCCAGACGGTGCTTGAAGGAGTTGTAGAGGTCTTCCTTAAAGAGGTTGAGTTCATCGAACAGCAGGAAAATCCGTCGGGTGTGGTCGATGGACTCGCTGGCGACGTGAAAGCCTTTGTAGGGGGTGGATTGGATGATTCCGCGACGTTTCAGTTCGTCATAGGCCTTGGCGACCGTGGCACAGGAAATATTGAGTTCCTTGCTGAGCTGTTTGATGGATGGCAGGATGCTTCCGCGAATCAAATGCTTGGCTCCAATGGCATCCGTCAGACTCTGGATGATCTGCTCGTATTTGGGCAGATTGGATTTTGCGTTGAGTTTAACTTTATACTGCACCATCGATATTGTAATCCCGTTCCTTGTTCCGGTTTGTGCATTCCGCTGCAAACCGGCCTCACTCTTGCCAGTATAGCGTAGTATAGTATAGGTACCCTGTTGGTTCGTCAAGATTAAAACCCGGACTTATCTGATTTTTTTGCCGCCCGGTCGGGTTCTTGGCTGACTGATTCAAGGTGGTTACTATACCACAAAAAAAACGTATATTCCATAGTTAAGCCGTTGTTTTTCGGGTCATTACGACCCGGTCGTTTTTGGAGAGGTCTTTTTCGATTCGTGCCGGGGCAAACTGGCCTGATGATTCGATTAATTCCCGTATGGCCGGGCCCTGGGCGTAGCCGATTTCCATCATCAGGGCGCCATCGGGTTTGAGGAAATCGCCGGCCTGATTGAGAATACGCCGATAGACATCGAGACCATCGGCGCCGCCATAGAGTGCCCTCCGGGGTTCATAATCGCGGACATTCGGTTCGAGTTTAGCGAATTCGGCCTCGCTGACGTAAGGGGGGTTGGATACGATCAGGTCGAATTTGGATTCGATGCCTTCGATGAGGGGGGCGAACAAATCTCCGCATAAATACCGAATTTTGTCGGATAATTTCATGGCGGCGGCGTTTTCGGCTGCGATGGCCAGGGCTTTGTCGCAGATATCGGTGGCGGTGACGAGGCAGTCTTTGTAGTTTTTGGCGATGGCGATGGCGATGCAGCCGGAGCCGGTGCACAGGTCCAGGACCTGCTGGGTGCCGGAGCGTTTTCGCAGAAATTCGATGGCCCGTTCGACCAGTAACTCCGTTTCCGGCCTGGGGATAAGGCAATCGGGGGTAATTTTGAACGACAGGGAATAGAATTCGCACCGGCCGATAAGGTAGGCCAGCGGTTCGTGGTTGCCGCAGCGTTTGACCATGCTGCGGAGGATGTCGAGCTTGTCTTGTTCGACTACCCTGTCAAATAAGGTATATAATTCGATACGGGATAGCTTTAATACATGGGAAAGTAATAATTCGCCCGAAAGCCGGGGGCTATCGACATTTTTTTGTGTAAAAAACTCGGTTATCCAGTTTAACAGTTTCTGTATCGTCCATCGTTCCATACAAGTCCTTCATTTGAGGATACCCAACGGGTATGATTATTCTGCCAGCAGCAGCACATGGTTGATGTCACTGTACCTGGCCGCGCCGAAACGGACAATTTCACGTAAAATCAGTAGAAATGGACATTATAGAAGCCAAACCATTCCGGGCAATTAATTTCTCTGTGCTTTCTAAAATCATCCCTCCTATCGGGCAGGCAACTGACACATCGCTTGAAAGCCTTCTGAATCGCTTAGGTGGTCATATAGACTGATCCTGGATGAAATTGTTCGCCCGAAGCGCGGCTAAGTACCGTTTCGATGTGTTCTGTGGCCATCCTTGCGGCAAAATATATCTGCCCGAATTGCTGGAGATCCATAACGACTTAATCCAGGGCGGCCGATTCCCCCTGTCGCTGCTTTCCGTTCAAATACAAACCTGTTTATCTAAAAACGGTCCGAGGACGATGGTGAAATATCTCAATAATAGGTAACTGTCCCCGGTTTCTTATTTCAATTGGTTATGACGCTTTCAAAGTCAAACAGTTGGACAGTAGTGACATTTTATATTTATTTGACTTATAGCAGTTTTCTTTTAAGTTAACGGGACAGTAGTGATCTTTTTATTAATCTCTCTCAATTTGGCTTTTGATCAGCGAAACTTGCTGATTATAGATCATAATCTTTTTTGTCCAATCCTCACCAGGATACTGCACAATCTCCGCACCTTTGACAAATATATTGATGCTGCCATTTTCTTTGGTAATATCCGCTTTGAGGGCATTTAAAGGATGCGGGTGGTCATTGATTTGCATATAAGCATAATTATTTCCTTTATAAATAATCCTTGGATTAACTCCATCTGCAAGAATCCTGTCGGGGGTATACTCATACATGTGATCAGATATCCGTTCATACTCCTCTTTGCTCATATCCAGATACAGATAATAGCCTTCAATTTGAGTGTTTTGTGGATCGGACATCATCAGATAGAAACATTTCCCTTCTTTGAGGGTATAGACTTCCCATTTGACTGCAGGATTGCCTGGGAATACGACTTGATAATCCGCCATTTCATATTTAGGATCACTACTGTCCAACTGTTTGACTTTGAAAGCGTCATAACTGATTGAAATACAATATGTTGCGAGTAAAAATGAGTATAATCGATTTGAACTTTGATGTACATTTGGGCCATTTAACCTTGGATTG
>Ga0228536_1000358_pt1 | contig 95847 bp, 91 predicted proteins | sample SJ1Smetagenome_FD_168611 | JGI IMG/M metagenome (GOLD analysis project Ga0228536, IMG submission 168611) | Enriched culture of PCE-dechlorinating microbial communities from Ithaca, New York, USA - SJ1.S | ecosystem: Engineered > Modeled > Simulated communities (microbial... > Unclassified...
TGAAACTCAATGGATTCTATGCTGATCTTTATAATAGTCAATTTGCTGCATAAACGCTGAAATATTTCAGCGTTTTTTATTTGCAGCTGTTTACATATGCTAAACAAGGGTAAAATGACAAAAAAAGGAGGGATTTTTTTGCATAGGAAAAAGTTTGTCTCATTTGCAGTAGTACTTATTTTTTTGCTCACCAGTGTGAATTTCTCATCAGCAGCACCACCACTTCAAGAGTTAGAAAACTTAAGGCAACATCAAACACAAATTTTGCAGCCTGCACAATCTCTATCCCAAAAACATGATGAAGCATTTGAAGATTCGGATGTAGTAAGAGTAGCAGTGGAACTAGAAAAAGAACCGATCATTTATTATGCTACTTTAAGCAAGAAAGATTTTAATAAGTTAGATAAGGACTTAAAGAAACAAATCAAAGACGAGATTAAAGCTGAGCAAAAGGCACTAAAAGAATTGATGAAACAAAAGGGAATAAAATTTAAAGAACTAGAGAGCTTTACTAACGTCGTAAATGGATTTAGCATTGAAACAACCTATGGAGAGGCTAAACTAATAAAGAATTTAAATGACGTTAAGAATGTAAGCATTGTAAATGAATACGAAAGGCCAGCTCCTGAACTTGTTACTAGCAAAGACATTATAAATGCTAGGGAAGTTTGGAATAACTTAGCTTATACAGGGGAGGGTACAGTAATAGCAATCATTGACACGGGAGTTGATGCTAATCATAGAGATATGGTGCTTACAAATCCTGAAAATGCTAAAATCAAGGCGACAGTTGATTTAACTGGCTTTTCTGGGACATACAGAACTATTAAAGTTCCTTATGGGTACAATTATATGGATAAGAATCAAGAAATTTTAGATTTAGGACCAGATGCATCAGAACACGGCATGCACGTAGCCGGGATAGCAGCTGCAAATGGCGATGAAGACAATGGTGGAGTAAAAGGGATTGCAAAAGAGGCACAAATATTGGCTATGAAAGTATTTGGGAATAATCCAGCACTTTCAACCACCTATGGCGATATAATTGTAAAGGCAATCGATGATTCAGTAGCACTTGGCGCAGATACAATCAACATGAGCTTAGGTTCAACAGCATCATTTGTCGATGATCAAGACTTAGAGCAAGTTGCAATAAAGAATGCTGTAGAAAACGGAGTAGTATGTGCAGTATCTGCTGGCAACTCAGCAAGATTTGGGAATGGCTGGGATGATCCGTATACTTCAAATCCAGATATCGGAGTAGTGGGATCTCCGGGGTTGGCAAATGATTCCATACAAGTAGCTTCAGTTGAAAATACTCATCAAATGTCTAAGACTATGATGTATAGAGAAGGCGGATTAGAAAATTATATAGCTATGGCTGTAGCTGGTAAATTTGATCCAATCGATTATTATGATGGAGCAGTAGAATATGTAGATGGAGGTTCAGGAGACCCTAGTGAATTGACAAATGCAGCAGGGAAAATAGCTTTAGTAGTAAGAGGCGGTCTAACTCCAAATTTCGTGGACAAGATTTCTAATGCACAAAAAGCTGGAGCAATAGGGATTATAGTATATAATCATCAAGCAGGGGGAGAGGCTCTCGTAAACATGGCTACTCCAGATGATCTAACAATACCAGCTATGTTTATCGGAAACAGCGGCGGACTTAAGCTATTATCCTTACAAGAAAAGTTTGTAGAATTTACTGATAAAACAATGCTCACACTAAACCCAAATTCCGGGAAAATGTCAGATTTCACATCTTGGGGAACAACACCCGACTTGAGACTTAAACCTGAAATAACCGCACCTGGAGGAGCGATATATTCGACAGCTCAAAACAATAAATATCAATCGATGAGCGGTACATCTATGTCAGCGCCACATGTTGCAGGTGGAAGTAGTTTGATTTTACAAAGAGTAGATGAAGAATTCGCATTAGAAGGAGAAGAAAGAGCAAAATTAGCAAAAAATTTGATCATGAGTACAGCAAAACCATTAGGAGACAAGGGATTGTATAATTCATATTATGGTCTAACTGATTACAACTATACCTCACCTAGAAGACAAGGAGCAGGCACGATGGATTTATTAAGTGCTAGCATAACACCTGCGATAGTTGTAGATCCTTCAACAGGAGTCAGCAAAGTTGAATTAGGGGAAATAAGTTATTTGTCAAGTTTTGTAGTAAGAATTCAAAACTTTAGTGATAAAGACATTTCTTATAATTTGAAAGGAACAGTACAGACTGATTTAGCAGATGCTGATTATAATTATTTAGAATCTCAAGGTGTATATATAGCTGATACCGTTGAAGAAAACGGGCCAAACGGTTATTGGACTGGAGAGTTTCCTATCACATTCAGCCAAGATATAGTCAATGTTCCTGCGAATGGTCATAATGATGTGCTAGTTACTATCGATTTATCCAATGCTGTAGACTGGTTCTACAATGTACCACTAGAGTATATATTCCCCAATGGGACATTTATAGAAGGATTTATTACATTTGACGATGCAGCAGATGAAAATCCGAGCTTAAGCATTCCATATATGGGATTTTTTGGTGAATGGGATAAAGCGCCTATATTAGATGACAGCATTTATGATTTAGATGGAAATCCATTTTATGGAGTGACAGCATTAGCATGGTTAAATGAAATCGATGAAACTTACTATTTCCTTGGCTTTGATGCATTGGGAAATATTGATGAAAATTATATTTCATTCTCTCCGAATGGCGATGGTGTATATGATACAGTAGTTCCAATATTGAGCTTTTTAAGAAATGCAAAAGATTTTGAGATAAATATTCTTGATGAAGATATGAATGTAGTTCGTGAATTAGCAAAGCAGACTAATTTAAGAAAAAACTATTTCGATTCTCAATATCCTTACTATACTTCATATAATGACTGGAAATGGGATGGTACTGTAAACAATAAAATAGCAATAGATGGCCAGTATTACTATCAGATCAAAGCAAGAGTAGATTATCCTAATGCAGACTGGCAAGTTTATACATTCCCAGTTAAATTAGACAATCAAAGACCAGATATACAGGATGTTGTTTACAGTAAAGACGAGAATAGACTAACTGTAACAGCAAATGACAATGGAAATCCAATACTAATTTATGAACTTTATACGAAAGGCAAGCTAGTAGCTCAATCATTAGATGGAGTATTTGATTTAAATGGCGTTTCTTATGGTATGAAGTCTGAAGTTGTGGTCGTGGATTTTGCGAATAATTCATCATCTAAGACGCTAGAAAAAGTATTTAAAGGAATTAATCCACCGAAAGCAGATAAAGAAAATCCACAAGATCCACAAGAACCGGAAATTCCAGAAATTCCAGAAGAAGCTAAATATGAACAACCAGTTGCACCTAAAGAAAATGATGCAACTATACCGACGGTAATGATAGAAAATCCGGAGTTCTTTGAAATTTTAAACAACAATAAAGTCGCACTGTCAGGATATGTCAAAGATGAATCTAACATAGAATATCTAAAAATAGACGCCAATATAGTTAAATTGGATTGGGATGAAGTAAATAATAGATGGAATTTCACGACAGAAATATTTTTAGAAGATGGTTTGCATTCAATCAATATTGAGGCACTAGATGGAGCGGGGAATAAGATTTCTTTTGCACATAAAATATTTGTAGATTCAACGGCTCCAACTATAGAATTGATTGATCCTATTCCAAATCAAACCAAATTAGACACATTAATAGTTAGAGCTAAGGTTAAAGACAATCTTCCGAGCCTAAAGGTCTATATAAATCAAAACATACTAGCAAATATTTCTCCAGATTGGTCCTATTTTGATGAATTAAACCCTGCCGAATATATAATTGAATATGAACTGAAACTAAATAAAGGGAAAAACGAAGTAGTAATTGAAGCAATAGACGATGCAGGGAATAAAGTAATAAAAGAATATAAAATAAATAAAAATTGAAAAAAGCCTCAGGGATAATCCTGAGGCTTTTAAAAAATAGATAGTATATAGTTTATAAATCCACCTAAGACTATCAATACAGCAGTGTTTATTTTAAACCTAGTCATCAATATCAGACTTAAGGAAAAGATTATTATAGTGGTTGCATTAAATAAAGAAACAACTCCAAGATTTATGCTGACAAAAGCCATCATCACTAAAGAAGCTATGTTTACACCATCTAGTGCGCTTGAAAAATAAACTGAGTTCCTAAGTTTTTCTATATGCGGTTTTATTAGATAAACTACTACAAAAGCAGGCAAGAAGATTCCTATGGTAGCCAATATCGCACCGGGAAAACTTCCCAATAAATACCCTATAAAAGTAGCAGTTGTAAAAACAGGGCCTGGTGTGAACTGTCCAACAGCGATAGCATCAAGAAGCTCAGTCATGGAGAGCAGTCCCCTTTTTTCAATAAACTCTGACTCTAAAAAAGCTAACAATACATAACCACTTCCGTATAAGAAAGCACCTATTTTCAAGAATACTAGAAATATCATTGGCAGAGAAATGCTAAATAATTTGTTCTTCAGCTTTTCTCTATTGTCAAAAATCATCATGATGATTCCAATGGATATGATAAGACTAATTTCATTTAAACCTGCAAAGTAGAGAACTGCTGCAAAAAGCGCAAATAAAATCTTTTTTCTGGAGTCAATCACTGTCCTAAATAGCCTAAAAAGAGCATTTAGTATTATTGCCATGATCACGGGTTTTATCCCGTCTAGTATTGCTCCAACTTCTGGCAGAGTGCCGTAGTTGACATAAAAAATCGCAAACAACATGACTATGAGCATCGCAGGAAGTATAAAAGAAACTCCTGCATTTATTAGACCTAAAACACCACCGTAATCATATCCCACCATTATGACCATTTCAGTTGAATTTGGACCCGGTATTAAATTGGTTGCTCCAAAAAAATCCATAAATCTATCTCTATCAAGCCACTTTTTTTTAGTCACAGTTTCTTCTTCTAGCATCGCTATATGCGCTGCAGGGCCTCCGAAAGCTAAAAAACCCAATTTAAGAAATGTCTTAGTTATTTCAAGCTGCCTTAAATTTTTTTCTTTTTTTGGTAAAAGTTTATATTCTTTATTATCCATATATTCACCTCAATCAATATATACCAATATAATATAAAATAATGCAAAAAAATAATAAAATTTATGTTAAATTTAATTTTGTAACAAATGTTACGTTAAAAAATGAAATTAATGGATATTATATATATATATAAAAAATGGGAGGGATATTATGGACATGTTTTGTTTTCAATGTCAAGAAACATCAAGAGGGACTGGCTGCACAAAGGTTGGAGTTTGTGGAAAGACAAGTGAAGTTGCAAATCTTCAAGACCTTATGATATATGCATTAAAAGGTATTTCTCAATTAGCTACTAAGGCTGATGAGATAGGCTTAGAAATAGAAGGGCTCGATAGATTTATAGTTGATGGATTATTTATGACTATAACCAACGCTAATTTTGACCGAGAAAGATTTTTAAAGAAAATAAGAGAAGCTCTATTGAAAAGAGAGGAAATCGAGAGAGCGCTTTTAGAAAAAGGCGTGGATTTGAGCAATCTATCAGATTACGCAAGCTTTAGAGTAAATACTGATGAAGACATAATATACAAAGCAACTTCAGACGAAGTAGGTGTACTTAGCACTAAAGATGAAGATATAAGATCTCTAAGAGAGCTTGTAACTTATGGAGTTAAAGGCATGGCGGCATACTATGAACATGCACATAATTTAGGTTTTGAAAATAAAGAAATACCTAAATTCATGAGAAGAGCTTTGAGCATGATCACAGATGACAGTTTAACAGTTGATGAATTAATAAAGCTCACTTTAGAAACAGGTGAATATGGAGTCAAAACTATGGCTTTACTAGATGAGGCCAATACTAGTACTTACGGAAACCCTGAAATAACAGAAGTAAATATAGGTGTTAGAAATAACCCAGCGATACTCGTATCAGGGCATGACTTAAAAGACCTGGAAGAATTATTGATACAAACTCAAGGGACTGGTGTAGACGTCTATACTCATAGTGAAATGCTACCTGCAAACTATTACCCTGCATTTAAAAAATATGATAATTTTGTCGGAAACTACGGAAATGCTTGGTGGAAGCAAAATGAAGAATTTGAAAAATTCAACGGCCCTATACTATTTACTACAAACTGTATAACACCTCCAAGAGAGTCATATAAAGATAGAGTTTATACAACAGGCAGCTCTGGATATCCAGGATTTAAACACATTCCTGATAGAAAAGACAATAAACCAAAAGATTTCAGTGAAATAATCGAACATGCTAAAAGACTTCCTGCACCTACTGAAATAGAAACTGGAAAAATAGTTGGAGGTTTTGCGCATGCACAAGTATTCGCTCTTGCAGATAAAATCGTAGAAGCCGTTAAAAATGGCGATATAAAGAAATTCTTCGTAATGGCAGGCTGTGACGGAAGAATGAAGAGCAGAAATTACTATACAGAATTTGCACAAGCTTTACCAAAAGATACAGTAATACTTACTGCAGGATGTGCTAAATACAGATATAATAAATTAAATTTAGGAGATATAAACGGTATACCAAGAGTATTAGACGCAGGTCAATGTAATGACAGCTATTCACTTGCTCTAATCGCTTTAAAACTAAAAGAGATCTTTGAATTAAATGACATAAATGAATTGCCTATTGCATACAATATCGCTTGGTATGAACAAAAAGCAGTAATAGTGCTGCTTGCATTGTTGAGTTTAGGTGTAAAAAACATTCACTTAGGGCCAACACTTCCAGCTTTCTTATCTCCAAATGTCGCAAAAGTATTAGTAGATAATTTTGGAATAGGAACAATAAAAGATGTAGAAAGTGATCTTGAATATTTCTTAGCAGAAAATAAATAAGTAAATGGAGAAAAAATTGGCATACTTGCCATAACCGACCAAATATTTTAAAGTATGACAGTCTTAAGATTTAAAAAAATAATAACTAAAAAATCTATAAAATGATATAATGAACAATATAAAACCCCTTCATAGGGGTTTTATATTGTATGTGAAGGGTATATATGGAAATAGATTAATTTTAGGAGGAAAACAAATTGACAGATTGGCTTTTAAAAAAAGTTTTAGACGACAATGCTAATTACCAAGATCCAGTAGTAAGACAAAAGGTAGGGTATCTGGCTGGAGTAGTTGGAGTTATAATTAATGTTATTTTATCTGTTATTAAAATAATCATAGGTTTACTCATATCATCAATTAGTGTTCTTGCTGATGGCGTAAACAATCTTTCGGATTCGGCATCTTCTATTACAACCCTAATAGGCTTTAAAATATCAAATTCCCCTGCTGATAAAGAACATCCATATGGTCATGGCAGAGTAGAGTACATAGCGGCGTTGATAGTTTCATTTATGGTCATATTGGTCGGACTTCAATTTACAACATCTTCAATTGATAGGATAAGAAATCCTAAACCAGTTGAATTTGAAATCATTTCATTTAGCATATTAATAATATCAATAATTTCTAAGATATGGCTATCTAGATTTAACAAGAATTTAGGTGAAAAAATAAACTCAACAGGCTTAAAAGCTACCGCTGCTGATGCTTTTGGCGATGTGCTCATAACAAGTGTAGTTGTATTGTCAATTGTGCTCTCGCAAGTGACTACTTTTCCAGTTGATGGTATTGTCGGGTTAATTGTTTCTTTCTTTATCATATATCAGGGGATAGGGCTTATTAAGTATACGATAGGGCCTTTAATAGGACAGGCACCATCTCGTGAATTGGTTGAAAATATTTATGATGACTTAAAAAAATACGATTATATAACTGGAGCACATGATCTATTAATCCACTCATATGGAGAAGGTAAATACATGGGCACTGTTGATGTGGAATTTCCTGCAGACATTGACGTTATAACAATACACAATGTAATAGATAGAGCCGAGAGAGAGTTGGGAGAAAAATACAATATTTCTTTGGTCATTCACATGGATCCACTTGAGAAAGAAACTAAAGAGAGATATGAATTGAGGAGAAGCGTAAAAGATATAATCAAAAAAGATGAAAGAGTTGAATCCATGCATGACTTTAGAGTTTTAGAAGATGAACATGGTGAATACATTGAACTTCATGTAGTGATAAATGGGGATAAGGTTGACAAAGAAGAAATTGCTGAAAAAATAAAAGAAGAGATAGAGCAGAGTATTGAATCAGTTTCAAACGGCTTGAGAGCAAAAGTGATAATTGACATTGACTTTAATGGAACGAGGGGATAATTTTGACAGAAAGAAACATAGTGAATAAATTTTCAGAATATATAAAATCAGGAGAAAAAGATCCAGATGATTTAAGATTAGGCTTGGAGTTAGAGCATTTTGTTGTATATGAAAAAGATTTGAGCACAGTCTCATACTATGGAGTAGACGGAGTGGAATCAAGCTTAGAAGAATTCTCTAAAGATGCGAAAAACATAAAGAGAGAAGATGGGCATATCATAGAAGTAGATAAAGAGGATTACTACATCACTTTAGAGCCAGGGAGTCAACTTGAGATAAGCGTTGAAAAGACGGATTCCATTTTTAAAATCGAGCAAACATACAAAAAATTTTTAGATGAATTTTTGCCTATATTGAAAAAGAAAAATCAAGCTCTGATCAACTTAGGGTATCACCCTGTTACTAGGATTGAAGAAATAAAGCTAATACCTAAAGAAAGATACAATATAATGTATGAATATTTTAATTCAAAAGGAAAGTACGCACACAATATGATGAAGGGCACAGCAGCGACACAAGTTTCAATTGACTACACAGATGAAACTGACTACGCTAAAAAAATAAGAGTGAGCAATGCCATATCACCTGTACTCTATGCAATGTTTGAAAATGCTTATATTTTTGAAGGACAACCCACTAAAAATCACTGTGTCAGAGCTTTGATTTGGGAAAATTGCGATGATGACAGAACTGGAATAGTCCCGGGAAGTCTAGAAGACAATTTTAAATACACAGATTATGTGAATTATATATTGAATAAGCCTCCTATTTTTACAGTGAGAAATGGGAAGATCATAAAAACTTTTGAAAAAAAAGTAATCGAAGTGATAGATGAAAAAAATTTAACTGAAGAAGAGATAAGGCATTTAATGAGCATGTTTTTTCCTGATGTCCGCACAAAGACTTATATAGAGATGAGAATGATGGATTCAGTGCCTTTTGAATTTGCTCTGAGTTCAGTAGCGCTGATAAAAGGTTTATTTTACGATAAAAAAAATTTAGACTTCTTATATGAAAAAGTTAAAAAGATTGATGAAAAACAAGTGAATTTAGGAAAAGAAAAAATTATTAAAAATGGTCTTTTAAGTTTATATGGCGAAAATAATATGATAGATATCGCAAAAAAACTCCTCAACTTAGCACAAGAGGGACTAAATGATGATGAAAAAAAATACTTAGTGCCACTTAATAACCTGTGCTATAATGAAATCAACTTATATGAGAGAACAAAAAAACTTTATGAGAATACAGACAGATTAAATGCTTTTGATTGGGCGATAGCAAAGGGTGAAGCAATATGAAAGCTGAAGATATAAATAAATCCTTTATAGAGATGGTGTTAAAAAACAAAGATTATTATGAAAAGGATTACTTTTCTTTAGCCCAAAAAGTAAACAATTCATCTGCCATCTACAAGGGTAAGCCTGTTCCTTTTACCTACAACCCCATGTTTTTTACAAAAGATGAAGAGGAGAACATAAAAGTCATCATGGAATACATGATGAATATTTGCGATAAAGTTACTGACGAGTACATTAAAAATGCTGAGTTCAGAAAGAGATTTTTATTTCCTAAAGAGATAGAAGAGCTGATTCTATTAGAAAATCCCTACGATGTAAATATCCCAATAGCTAGATTTGACATGTTCTTCAAAAATAAAGATAATTTTAAATTTTGCGAGTTAAATACCGATGGATCATCGGCAATGAACGAGGATAACACTATAGCAAAGATATTATTAGAGTCAAAAGCAATGGAAGACATTAAAAACGGCTATGAATTTATAAATAGAGAATTGATAGATAAATGGGTGGATGAGAGCTTAAAATTATATGAAAAATCAAGATTTCGTGAAGGAAATCCCAATGTGGCTATAGTTGATTTTAAAGAGAGTGCAACTACTTATGAATTCATAGAATTTAAAAAAGCTTATGAAAGAAGAGGACTAAAGGCATTTATAGCAGATCCAAGGGATTTAGTGTACAGAGATAAGAAACTATATTATGATGATACAAGGATTGATTTAATATATAGAAGAATTGTGACATTTGAATTGATAGAAAAATTTAATGAAGCCGAGGCTTTCATAAAAGCGTATAAAGATAAAAGCGTGGTAACTATCGGTTCATTAAGAAGTCAAGTAGCACATAATAAGATATTTTTTAAAGTTCTGCACGATGATGACATCAAATATTTATTAAAAAATGAAGAAATCGATTTTATAAAAGAGCATATACCATATACTGGAATATTTGGTGGGGAAAAGCATGTATTTAATGAAGTACTCGCAAATAAAGATAAATATGTTATAAAACCAATGGATATGAATGCTTCACAAGGAGTCATGATTGGAAGAGATTTAGATAGTTCAACTTGGATAGAGGGATTAGAAAAAGCTTTTAACAATAACTACATCTTTCAAGAGTTTGTAGAACCGTTTGAGAGAGAGTTTGTAGTTTATGAAGAAGGATTGAAAAAGAAGAACTTAAAATATTTAGTCGGTGTATTTTTATACAACAGAAAATACGCAGGGATGTATACTAGAGTGAGCGAAAACAATTTAATTTCGGGTATAAAAGACTATTACACTGCTGCAAATGTGATTGTAAAATGAAGGTGGTAAAAAATTGAAAGAGATTTTAAAAAATGATTGGCAAGAAATTTTAAAAGACGAGTTTGAAAAGGATTATTACATCAAATTAAGGCAGATACTCATCAAAGAGTATAGCGAATACACAATTTATCCGGATATGTACAGCATTTTCAATGCGCTTCATCACACTGCATACAAAGATGTGAAAGTAGTCATATTAGGTCAAGATCCTTATCATGGAGAAAATCAGGCACATGGATTGAGTTTTAGCGTTAAAAAAGGAGTCCCCATACCTCCATCTTTGATGAATATATATAAAGAATTAAAAGCTGATTTAGGATATGACATTCCAAATCATGGAAATTTAGAAAAATGGGCTAAAGAGGGAGTGCTGTTGTTAAATACAGTACTTACAGTGAGAAAAGGAAAACCCAACTCGCACAAGGGACTAGGCTGGGAAATATTCACTGATAGAGTGATAGAGCATGTAAATGAAAAAGACACGCCAGTCGTCTTTTTACTTTGGGGTAACAACGCTATATCAAAACAAAACCTTATCACAAATAAAAAGCATTTGATAATAAAATCACCTCATCCTAGTCCATTTTCAGCAGCAAGAGGTTTTTTTGGCTCAAAACCATTTTCAAGGACAAATGATTTTTTATTGAGAAATGGCAAAGACCCTATAGATTGGAAAATAGAAAATATATAGGAGGAAGAAATGAATTTATACGGCATTCTCGAAAACAAAATTTATATAGAAAACATACCTGCACTTGTGATCAGGCCTTCATTTATAGATGAGAAATACCCCACTGTAATTTTTTATCATGGGTTTACTTCAAATAAAGACAATCAAAAATTTAGAGCGCAAGTATTGGCTTCTCTCGGCTATCAAGTGATACTACCAGACAGTTTATACCATGGGGAAAGAGGAAGCATAGATTATGAAAAGGAAGTATATGAAGGGGTTTTTTGGAAAATAGTTCTAAAAAACATAGAAGAATATGATATCATCAAAGACTTCGCCATAGATAAATTAAACGCTAATCCCAATAGAATGGCAGTCATGGGTCATTCCATGGGTGGATTTACATCAAGTGGTATCTTTTCAAAAGATGTGGATTTAAAGACCGCTATAATTGTAAATGGATCTTGTGATTATTTGGAAAGCAATGAAATATTTAAGAAAGCACTAAGAATCGAAGATGATGATAAATTTGAAGAAATAGAAAGATATATATCAAACAATGACCCCAAGAGAAATTTAAAATCTATTTTAGATAGACCTCTTTTACTTTTGCATGGTGAAGCAGATAGTATAGTAGATATAAACCCTCAAAAGCACTTTTATGAAACTGCAAAAAAACTTTACAACAATAAAGAACGCATAGAATTCATAACTTATCCTAATTTAAACCATCATTTCACAGTCAGCATGCTTGAAAAAACTGCAGAATGGTTAAGTAAATACCTATAGAATAAATTCATAAATTAAATACAATTGCAATATTAAAAAAAGAGGAATGAGAATCGTAAACTTCCTCTTTTTTGTTTTGTGAGAAAAGTTTTTCATTCCCAAAAGTCCACCTATTGAGCCGCCGATAAAGCACACAAATAGTAGTTTGTTTTCACTTATCCTCCATTTGTGATCTTTTGATAGTTTTTTGTCTTTTCCAAACAGATAAAACGAATAGACATTAATTATTGCGATGTAGATCAATAAAGCATAAAATGAATTTGACAAATTGTTCACACTCCACAGAATTTTTTAAAAATTTAATCAAATAATGAGTTTTTACATTGACAATCATCAAAATTTATTATAGTGTAAATTTAAAATATAAGCAAATTTAGGTGGGTGCTATGGATTACATATTTGATTTGGAAAAAAACAGAGATAAATTGATAGAGTATAAAAATTTTTTGACTAGCATTAAAGATACAGAGGGAGCACTTATGCCAGCACTTCAAAAAGCACAAGAGCTATTTAATTATCTTTCAAAAGACGTATTAAAAATAGTTAGTGATGAGCTTAAGATACCACTTGCTGAAATTTACGGGGTGGCTACTTTTTATTCTCAATTTTCGTTTATACCTAAAGGTGAAAACCAAATAAGTGTATGCTTGGGGACTGCATGCTATGTTAAAGGAGCGCAAGTAATATTAGAGGAGTTTGAAAAAGAGCTAGGCATAAAGCAAGGGGAAACCACAAGTGATTTAAAATTTTCAATAGGGCAGGCAAGGTGCTTAGGAGACTGCTCAAAAGCTCCAGTAGTTATGATAAATTCTGATATATTTCCACTAGTTAAGAAAAATGATGTAAAGAAAATACTAGATAATTATAGATAGAGGTGTGGCATGGATACAGACAGACTTATTTCCATAAAAAAAGAGAAAAGGCCAAAGATAATTGACAATTTATTAAACAATGACTTGATTGAGTTAATAGAAGATAAAGTGATGTTAAAGGGAGATTACTATAAAAATCAGGTGCGAATCGCACTTAGAAATTGTGATATAATCAATCCTTTTGATATTGAAGAATACATAGCTTTTGACGGCTACTTCGCATTGTACAAGGCACTGACGAGTTTATCTCAAAGGGAAGTAGTCGAAATAATGAAAAATTCTCTGCTTCGGGGAAGAGGAGGAGCTGGTTTTCCAACTGGGAAGAAATGGGAGGAAGCTTTTACATTTGATTCAGATCAAAAATACATCATTTGCAATGCAGATGAAGGCGATCCTGGGGCTTTTATGGATAGGTCAATATTAGAAAAAGACCCTCACAGCATACTAGAGGGCATGGCAATAGGTGGATATGCAATAGGTGCTGACAAGGGTTTTATATACGTAAGAGCAGAGTATCCTCAGGCAGTTAAGACTTTAAAACATGCTATTAATGAGGCGAAAAACTCAGGACTTTTAGGGAAAGATATATTTAAAACAGGTTTTAATTTTGACATTGAATTGAGACTTGGTTCAGGAGCATTTGTGTGTGGAGAGGGCACTGCTCTTATAGAGTCTATAGAAGGACACAGAGGTATGCCTAGACCTAAATTAGAGAGGACTGCACATGTTGGACTGTGGGGAAAGCCCACGATAATAAACAATGTAGAGACTTTTGCAAATGTCGCACCAATCATACTAAATGGGGCTGAATGGTTTAGAAGTATCGGCACAGAGAAATCCCCCGGAACAAAGGTATTTTCTCTTGTAGGGAAAATAGAAAATGCAGGCCTTGTAGAGGTCCCAATGGGAACTAAGTTGAGGGATATAGTTTTTGACATCGGTGGAGGGTGTCAAAACAACAAAGAATATAAAGCAGTACAAACTGGCGGACCATCAGGGGGATGCATTCCCAGAGAATATCTAGATGTAGCTGTTGATTTTGAGTCATTAGCTAACATTGGTTCTATAATGGGTTCTGGCGGCATGGTAGTAATGGATGAGAACACTTGCATGATAGATATCGCAAAGTACTTTTTGGAGTTCAGCGTAGATGAATCATGCGGCAAGTGCATTCCATGTAGGGAAGGCACCAGAAGAATGTATGAATTATTAGAGCTCATAACTGAGGGAAAAGCTCAAATGAGTGATTTAGAAGAACTAGAAAGACTTGCACATGTGGTTAGCAACACATCATTATGCGGGCTTGGACAAACTGCTCCAAATCCAGTCATAACTACCTTAAAATACTATAGGGATGAATACATTTCACATATAGTAGATAAGAAATGCCCGGCAAAGAGCTGTAAAGCTCTGATAACTTATGTGATTTCAGATAAATGCATAGGGTGCAGTATATGTAAGAAAAATTGCCCTGTAGATGCTATCGACGGGGAGCTGAAAGCTAAACACAGCATAGATTTAAAAAAATGCATAAAATGCGGAAGCTGCTACGAGGTATGTCCTGTGAAACCTGTAAAAGCAGTGGAGATCTATTAGGAGGAAACAATGAAAACAGTAAAACTAACCATAGATGATAAACAAATAGAGGTGGATAGTTCTCTTACAGTTATACAAGCAGCAAAACTAGCTGGGATAAACATACCAAAACTCTGCTATGATGAAAGGCTTGATATTTTTGGGGCTTGTAGAATGTGTGTTGTGGAGATAGAAGGGATTAAAAAGCTCCAGACTTCTTGCTCTACAAAAGTAAGGGAAGGAATGGTCGTTAACACTAAAACAGAAAGAGTGATGCAGGCAAGAAGAGACATACTAAGATTGCTATTAGACAATCATCCAAACGACTGCCTTACCTGTGAAAAGGCTGGGAATTGTCTACTTCAAGATTATGCTTATGAATACGATGTTAAATTTAGAAATCACTCAGGTAAAATAAGAGATAGATACATAGACGATACAAATCCATTTTACATATACGATGCGCAAAAATGTATTTTATGCGGGCTGTGTGTAAGAGTATGTTCAAGACTTCAAGTCACAGGGGCAATCGATTTTGTAAATCGGGGGTTTGATACTCTAATAGGCACACCATTTAAAGAGGGACTCATAAATTCGGACTGTGTATCATGCGGCAATTGCGTTTCAGTATGTCCCACTGGAGCGTTGATGCCAAAATCTAAAGAGAAATTTAGAGCATGGGAAGTAAACAAGGTCAAGACTACTTGTACATTTTGTGGAGTAGGCTGCCAGATTAACCTACTCGTTAAAGATGACAAAGTGGTAGGTGTAGAGCCTGTTGAAAAAGCTGTTAATGAAGGATTGCTCTGCGTTAAAGGAAAGTTTTCATTTAATTTCATAAATCACCCTGATAGATTAAAAGCACCGTTGTTGAAAGAAGATGGAGTATTTAAAGAAATCTCTTGGGATAGGGCTTATGAGATTATTAAAGAAAAAGTTGATAAATACATGGAAGAAAGTGGGCCTGATTCTTTTGCAGGGTTAAGCTCAGCAAGATGTACAAATGAGGAAAATTATCTTTTTCAAAAGCTTTTCCGCGCAGTTTTAAAGACAAATAATATTGATCACTGTGCAAGGCTTTGACATTCTTCAACAGTTGCAGGGCTTGCAACTACACTTGGCACAGGCGCCATGACAAATAGCATTTCCGAGATCAAACACAATGACACAATATTTGTAATTGGTTCAAACACTACAGAAACACATCCTGTCATAGGTGCTTTTATAAAACAAGCGGTTAAAAGTGGTGCAAAATTGATTGTCGCAGATCCTAGGGAAATAGAACTTACTAAATTTGCAGATGTGCATCTTCAGCTTAAACCGGGAACAAATATTGCACTCATAAATGGAATGATGAATGTAATCATTGAAAACAAATTGTATGATGAAGATTATATAAGAAAAAACTGTGAGAACTTTGAAGAACTAGCAAGGCTTGTTAAAAATTATCCTCCAAAGAGAAGTGCGGAGATCTGTGGAGTTGATGAGGACTTAATCATTAAAGCTGCTTTAATTTATGCAAGCTCACCAAATGCAGGAATTTACTACACAATGGGAGTCACTCAACATACTACTGGCACGCATGCTGTTATGAGCTTATCAAATTTAGCGCTTTTATGTGGAAATATCGGAAAAGAAAATGCAGGCATAAATCCACTGAGAGGCCAGAACAATGTCCAAGGCGCAAGCGATATGGGAGCTTCTCCTTCAGATTTAACAGGCTATCAAAAGATTTTTCATAAAGAGAGTCTTGAAAAATTTGAAAGAGCTTGGAATGCAGAACTTTCTGATAGAGTCGGTGCGACAATAACTGAGATGTTTAAACTCATTGAAGAAGAGAAAATAAAGTTTTTATACATCATGGGAGAAAATCCGGCTATATCTGACCCTGATACAAATCATGTTATAAGTGCGCTAAAAAAAGTCGATTTTTTGATCGTTCAAGACATATTTCTCACTGAAACTTGTGAATATGCAGACTTAGTGCTTCCAGCAGTTTCATTTGCCCAAAAAGATGGCACTTTTACTAATACTGAGAGGAGAGTTCAAAGAGTTAGAAAAGCAGTAAAAGAAAATGGACTTGCGAAACCAGATTGGCAGATTATCATGGAAATAATGAATACTCTAGGTTATGACAAGAAATATACCCACCCTCAAGAAATAATGGAGGAGATAAGCGCTCTAACACCTCAATACAGTGGTATAAACTATGAAAAAATAGACGATAACGGCATACAATGGCCGTGTAAAGATAAAGATGACAAGGGGACAAAATTTTTACACAAAGATAAAATTTCTAGAGGCAAGGGTTTATTTATGCCTGTTGAATATGTAAAAAGCAGAGAAACTCCAGATGATGAATATCCATTTATATTGACTACAGGGAGGATTCTCTATCATTATCACACTAGGACAATGACAGGGCGAGAAGAAGGACTTAATGAGATAGCAAATAGTTCATATATAGAAATAAACGATGAAACTGCTAACAGATTGTCCATAGAAAATGGCGATAAAGTAAAGGTTAAGTCGAGAAGGGGCGAAATCATAACAAGGGCAAAAGTAGTGGATACGATAGACAGAGATGTTGTGTTTATGCCATTTCATTTTACAGATGGACAAGCTAATTACTTGACAAATACTTTTGTAGATGAGATAGCGAAGATACCAGAGCTAAAAGTATCTGCGGTGAGCATCGAAAAGTTAGATGAGGAGGAGTAGCATGTTTAAAGTAGGAGTTTTGACAGCAAGTGATAAAGGCTCAAAAGGTATGAGAGAAGACTTATCAGGTAAAATAATAAAAGAAATCATGGAAGAAAATGGTTATGAAATAATAAGAACAACGATTGTGGAAGACGACAAAGAAAAGATAAAAAATGAACTCATATACATGACAGATGAGCTAAAAGCCGATTTGATTTTAACTACAGGCGGCACTGGATTTAGCAAAAGAGATGTAACACCAGAAGCCACTTTAGAAGTGGTGGATAGGTTAGCTATGGGGATAAGTTACGCTATTTTAAATAAAAGTCTTGAAAAGACTTCTCATGCTATGCTTTCTAGGGCTGTGAGCGGCATTAGAAATGACACATTGATCATAAATCTGCCGGGAAGTCCAAAAGCTGTCAATGAATCACTAGAAATCATCTTAGAAGCTTTGCCACATGGACTGGAGATCTTGACAGGAAGGGCGAGTGAATGTGCTAGAGAATAGTGTTAATTCATTTGGGAGTGCGATAATTTTAGCTGGTGGAAAGAGCATGAGAATGGGGTTTGATAAGCAGTTTTTAAAATTGGGAGATAAATCGAATGTCGAACTGCTCATAGAAAAACTATCCCCTTTATTTAAGGATTTTATAATTGTAACAAATAAGCCAAATGAGCATGAAAATAAAAAAATAAAAAATGAAAAAACTAGGCTGGTACTTGATGAAATAAAAGATAAAGGACCACTTTCTGGCATACACATTGGATTAAAAGAATCCAAATCAAAATACGCATATCTGATAGCTTGTGATATGCCGATAGTAAATTTAGATTACATTCGATACATGATGGCTTTATTGAAGAAAAACAACACTGATGCGGTAGTCACACAAGCTCGAATAGGCATAGAACCTTTTAATGGGTTTTATTCTAGAGATTTGATAGAGCCAATTGAATTGTATCTTAAAGGAAATAAAAGGGATATAAAAACTCTGCTTGAAACAGTGGACACCACATATATACCCTATAAAAAAGCTTTAAAAATGAGCCCTGATTGGAGTATGTTCTTAAATTTAAATACAAAAGAGGATTTAGAAAAATATGAGAAATCAAGAGTATGATGATTTATCTACAAAAAAAGAGGTCAAAATAATTAAGATCAAGGATAAAAACACCTCAGAGGAGAATGATTTTGTTGCAGTAGAAAAACCATTTACTATTTTTGTCAATGACGCAGAAATTGCCACATTGATGATCAGCCCAGACTCGTTCTACGAATTGACAATTGGATTTTTGATTTCTGAAGGGATAATAGATGCTATTGAAGAGATAAAAGACATAAAGATATATGAAAAAACCCTTGAAGCAAGGGTAATTACTTTTGAAGAAAATTCTCTAAAACAGTCATTGCTAAACAAGAGATTGATTAGCTCAGGCTGTGGGAATGCACCTATATTTTACAATGTAATTGATTCTATAAAAAGCAAAAAAATTACAAATGATTTTTCAATCAAAGCTGCTGACTTATTTCTACTTATGGAAAAATTCAACAAGAGTTCTAAGCTGTTTATAGAAACAGGTGGGGTTCATTCTGCCGGGTTAGCCAATGTTAAAGAAATATTGTACTTTTATGAAGATATTGGAAGACACAACGCTATAGATAAAGTGCTTGGCACAGCTGACATTAAGAAAGTTAGTTACAGTGACAAAATTCTTCTTACATCTGGGAGGATCTCTCATGAACTAATTTCAAAGATATCAAAAAGAGCTATTCCTATTGTAGTATCCCACTCTGCTCCGACATCTTATTCAATAGAACTAGCTAAAGCTTTGAACATCACATTAGTAGGGTTTGTAAGAGGGAAAAGATTAAATATCTACACAAACTTTGACAATATAATTTATTAAATTTATCTATCTTTCAGCTTAATCACAGTATAATTTTGAGTGTAAGTGTCGATTAAGAGGAGCTTGTATCTAAGGATCTCTCCTCTTTCAATCAATATTTTCAACACTTCACTTACTTCCACTGCTGCGACTAAAGCAGGTGTGAAAGAGGGATTACCTAAACTATACTATTAACAATGACATCTGGATTGATTTCATTTACCCTTAATTTTGCTGCCAGAGCTTTATTTTGACCTAAGTTATTAACGCTTGAAAAAAGCTGCCTATTTAGATTTGTTTCTTCAAAGACATCTCCATCGATTGCGGTTATACAACCAATTCCAAGGCGAGCTAACATTTCTATCACATAGCCGCCTAACCCACCGCAGCCAACTACACAGACTTTGTGTTTTTTTAAGCTTTCATTTTCTTTTGGTGAAAGCATATCCATATTTCTAAGGTATCTTTTCATAATAACACCCCTATCTAGATTATAATATAAGCTCATCAAAAGATGAGCTTATATTATTTTTAACCACCACCCAAAGGAGTCAACACTAACACTTGGTCATTATCGTTTAAGATTGTATCATCACTTGCACTCATATTGTTCACGATGAATGAGGCATTTGATATGATCGGCTTTAGTCTATCATCACACATATCTAGTAAATTTGACTTTAGAGTTTTAAGGGTTGTGCCTTCTTCTAAATCCAATACATCAGGCATTTTATCGTGAATGACACCCATGTATTTTAGTTTTACAATCATTTATTTATCTTCTCCATAAATATCTTTTATCACTTCGTCTAAACCACCTAATTTCTCCAATAGTGCTTTATCTGGCAAACCACTGTCAAAATCGATGCCTGCTTCTTTAAAGAAATTGCGGCCTAATTTTTCCACATCAACCCTATACCCTTTTAATGGTCCAGCCTCCAATGGAGGTTCTCCAATAGCTCTTTTAGTAAGAGTCATATCTTTTGGTTTGATTCCCTCTCTAAGGTTAAATGCATATCTGATCATAAATATTCTAAGACCTGTGTTCATGGCGGTTTCTTGATCGAAATTCATTCCTGTAGTTGCAGATATATACTCATAAACTGTTTCGGATGGTGCACTAAGCGTGCTAAAATAGCACATGCTCGATGCATTTAAAACCTCTGTAAATAGTGTCATACCTAAATCCATTGGCCCAGTACCATCGAAGATGTAGTTTTCTTCTTTGATAGGTTCTAGCATTTGAACTCCACCTATGCCGCCTTTTACGTGTCTACCTGGAGTTGGGTCGTATTTATAGGTCCTAGCTAAACCCGGGGAGTGTCTTGGGTCATGCATTGGCAGCTCTATTCCAGAAGCAGTTTGCAGGTATTCTTTGCCCTTATTCCAGTAATTTGCTGCATATTGAGAACCATGGGATAATATTGCACCACAGCCTTCGCCATCAGCCATCTTTTGCATTATTTTTACAATTGCCTCTCCATTTCCCCATGTCAATTCAATGCCATCTAGTTCTTCTTTTGACAATATACCCCTTTCATAGCATTCCATAGCCCATGCGATAGTCATACCAGCTGAAATCGTGTCAAAACCATAAGTGTTGCAGATTTCATTGCATTTTAGCATTGCATCAGGTTCTCCACACAATAGAGTGCTTCCGAATGCAGCAGCTGTTTCATATTCAGGTCTTTCAGTTTTTCCTAATGGCCATCGTCCATCATTTACTTCATACTCTGCCCCACAGCCAAGTGGACAACTTGAACAGTTGTATTTTTTTGTCTTGTATCGGTCAAGTGCGATTGAACCCATTTTTTCTGCTTTTTCTTCGCCAAAGTCAATTACACCTACACCAGCCCAGTTTTTAACAGGAGAATCCCCATTTAAAGCTGAAGCAGGAGTGCCTACGCCAGTCCCATAAGTTCCAAATGCCTGTGCCATTTGATTGTCTTTCATAGCCTCAGTTACTTTTTTATTAATTTCTAGTACTTTATCTGGGTGAGCTACAGGGATATCTTTAGTTCCTCTTACTGCTATAGCCTTCAATTTTTTAGAACCCATTATTGGACCAGTTCCACCTCTAGCTGGAGCACGATGCCCATCGTTTATAGGACATGAAATCAATGAAACTCTCTCTCCTGCAGGACCAATAGCAGTAACTCTTAATTTTGGTTCATTTGTCTCTTCTTTTAGCGCTTCCCACACTTTTTTAGTATCCATACCCCAAAGATGAGAGGCATCTCTTATTTCTACTTTTCCATCGTTGATGTAAATATACACTGGTTTTGGAGATATTCCCTTGACGAATAAAGCATCATATCCTGCTTTCTTTAATTCGGGACCAAAGAAACCACCTGAATTTGCATCATTCCACCCACCAGTTATAGGGGATTTATTTACGACAGTATATCTGCCTCCAAACCAAGCTTTTGTAGCACTTGCAGGCCCGGTTATAAACCCTATCACACTGTCTGGGCCGAGTGGATCTGTACCGGGCTTCATCATATCGTAAAGAATTTTAGCACCAAAACCATAGCCTCCGATGAAGTTTTCAGCAAGTTCTTTTGGAGTCTCTCTTTCTTCAATCTCTCCAGTAGATAAGTCGATAAATAACATTTTTCCTGCATATCCATAGAGCATTTTCATCTCTCCTTTCAGGTTTAAAAACTATAATTGGTCACGCCTAATCTGTTAACTTTATTATATTACTACTATAGAACTTTATCAAGTATTATTTAGGCTTGCCTAAAATTAAACAATAAAAAGAGCAAGGTCATTCCCTTGCCCACTTACAATTCTCTTTTAAATGAGATATTACTTCCTCAATTTTTATAGCGTTTGCAATTTTTTTAGCTTCTTCATTGATTTCTTTTATTTGAGCTTCATCAACTTTTAGCATTGTAAACAAGAGCTTATTTACAGTAGTTGCTAACTTTTCATAAGTCATTTTGATTTTACCTTCCCTTATGCTTAGAAGTAGTTCAGATTCTGCTCCAACTGCAACAGTTAAAGCTAATAACATCTGATATCTTGTGATTGAAAGGTTATCATATTCGATAATTTTGTAATAAGAATCTATATATTTTTCGGTTTTCACTTTTGTCAATTCTCTACTTGACATCATCTCTGTTAAGAAATTCAAGCTCTCATCAGTTGATGTCATAGTCTTATAAAAGAGTATATTTAAGAGTGCTAGATAAGTGTAGCCTTTTACTTCATCTTTATAATTTTTTTCAACATAGTTATATAATGCATCTAAAACATCTTCATACATTTCTATGACGATATCCTCTTTTTGATTGTAATAATAATGTAAAAGACCTTTATTTATTTGTGACGAATTTGCAATCTCTCTAGTAGTGGTATTTTTAAAACCCTTTTCTTTAAATAATCTGTATGAATTTTTTAATATATTATCTCTTTGTATTGCAGCACGATCCATTTCAACCACCACCATATTGAATTACTATCTATTTTAGTATAAACAATTTTAATAAAACTGTCTATTTGTATATTGGATAAGATAGTGTGAATTAATCATTTCCTAACAATAATTTACAATATCAATTATTTACAAAAGATTGACAAGCCTAATATAATGTGATATTCCTATATTAAGATTTTTACTGAAAATTCTAATAAATCTGTTTCGATAAAAATCTATTAGGGGAATATGGCTATTGTTGAATTTGTAGATGAACATAAGGAGGTTTTTTATGAAAAGAGTATTTGGATTTGGTACGTTTACTAATAGAACTATATGTTCAGCTTTGCTTGTATTAAGTTTTGTACTTTTATATAGGTTCATATATTTAGGAAGCTATGGCATTGACCAAAACGGAAGCCAACTTGTGATGGATATATATATTTTTTATAGGGCATATTTAGAACCTATTGTTATGCTAGTATGGGTTAAATTCGTTTGTGAATTATTTTATAAACTGTTAGAGAAAGAATAGACTCATAATTGATTTAAATTGCGATGTTTTGTAGTAATAAACCGTATCTTTGAACATTTAGATGAATTATTATATTCCCCTATTTTCAACTTAAGCCTCTGAATTTACAAGTGTAACTATAACCATCCTCTTAAGGTATGATGTAAATACCTCAAAGGATGGTTATTATTCTATCAATCTCAAGCCTTGACATTAGCTGATTTAGAGTGATATTATACAAGAAACGAATGGAGGGAATAGTATGAATAGTAGAAAAACGTTTTTCTTAGTATTATTATCATTAATTCTTGTTTTAAGTGCTTGTACTTCAGCTCAAACTGACGAAAAAACAAACCAAGACATTACCGAAGAAGAAACACTGCCGCCAGCAAGTAGCATTATCTTAGCTACTACAACTAGCACACAGGACACAGGATTATTGGATTATTTACTTCCATTATTTACAGAGGAGACAAATATCGAGGTTAAAACAATTGCGGTTGGCTCAGGCAAGGCAATTCAAATGGCTAGAGATGGAGAAGCAGATGTGCTATTGGTCCATGCAAAAGCAGATGAATTAAAGCTTGTAGAAGAGGGATATGCAACTGAGAGAAGAGATGTAATGTACAATGACTTCATCTTAGTAGGGCCATCTGATGGCAAATTGCAAAAAGGAGAAGATATTTCTAGTGCACTTAAGGAAATCAGCGACAATAAACTTAGTTTTGTTTCAAGAGGCGATGACTCAGGTACGCATAAAAAGGAGTTAGAGCTTTGGAAACTAATAGGAATAGAGCCAAGCGGAGAATGGTATATCGAAACTGGCAGTGGAATGGGAGATACACTAAAAGTTGCTGATGAAAAAAGAGCTTATACATTAGCAGATAGAGGTACTTATTTGAGTTTAAAGGATACATTAGATTTAGATATAATTGTAGAAGGCGATGAAAATTTATTTAATCAATATGGCGTGTTACCAGTCAACCCTGAGAAGTTTGAAACAATTAACTATGATGGAGCAGTTAAATTCATGGAATGGATCACAAGAGATGATATTCAAAAGCTAATCGGAGAATATGGCATAGAAGAATATGGGCAAGCATTGTTCATTCCTAATTACAAATAGCAAATATATTTAGAGGTGCAATATGGATTATTTATTGGACGGCTTTATAAAAGCTATAGAATTGTTGGTGAGTTTTGACAAAGAGATTTATGAAATAATTGGACTTTCACTCTTTGTTTCAACATCTGCAACATTAATTGCCTCATTCATATTTGTACCTTTAGGCTGTTATTTTGGATTAAAGGATTTCAAACACAAGAGGGGCTTTTCGAGATTAGTTTACACATTTATGAGCATACCATCTGTCATAGTGGGGTTAGTTGTAGCTTTATTATTTACGAGAAATGGGCCTTTAGGATTTTTGGGGATAATGTACACTCCAAAAGCTATGATACTAGCACAGACACTTTTAGTATTGCCATTGATATTTGGGCTTACATACAATCTGGCGATGCACAGAGGTATGGATTACAAGAGAGTAGTAAAGACTTTAGGTGGAGGAGATTTTCACTCCACCATTCTTATAATTAGAGAACTAAATTCAGATATCATAGCAAATATTGCCACTTCATTTTCAAGGGCTATTTCTGAAGTTGGTGCTGTGATGATAGTAGGAGGGAACATAAAAGGACAAACTAGAGTGATGACTACTACTATATCTATGATGAATTCAAGAGGAGATTATCCAATGGCAATAGCTCTTGGGATCATTCTGCTGTTGATATCTTTCGCCATACACAGCATAATATATTCTTTCAATACGGAGGATTAAATGGAAATAAAGTTAAGAAATTTAAAGAAGTACTTCAAAGACAATTTAATTTTAGATATAGGTGATTACACCTTTAAAAAAGGACAAATAACAGGATTAAGAGGGCCAAATGGAGCTGGTAAAACCACCCTATTAAATATCATTGCTGGTTTAGACTTACAATACGAAGGGGAAGTATTATATGATGGTGAGCTGTTAGATGAAAAAAAGCAAAAAGAAATAACTCAAGTTTTTCAAAAGCCATTTTTGTTCAAGCGCAAAGTCAAAGATAACATTAAATATCCAATGCTGATAAGAAGATTAGACAAAGCTGAAATTGAAAAAAGGACTTTAGAATTAGCTAAAGCTTTAGATATAGAGGATTTATTGAATAAGAGGGGAAATCAATTATCAGGTGGTGAAGCACAAAAGGTCGCTTTAGCAAGAGCCTTGGCGATAAGACCAAAGTTACTGCTATTAGATGAACCCACCTCAAGCATTGATGAAAAAGCTATGATCACTATAGAAAATTGTATATTGAATTTTCACAAGCAATCAAATGCCACCGTGATCATTGTGACACATGATGTTATTCAATCAGATAGAATCTGTGATGAGGTAGCATTTTTAGAACGAGGGAGGATTTCTTAGTGGAATTTTTTAAATGCATATTGGTTGAAGAAGCTATAAATATCATAAATGAGGAGTTTAAAGACTATAAATTGGAATCTGAAATTGTAGACTTAGATAACGCTTATGACAGAGTACTTTATGAAGATGTGATATCTAAAGAGTTTGTGCCAGAGTTTGACAGGTCAACAGTCGATGGATATGCGATTGTGGCGGAAGATAGCTATGGAGCTACAGACACTATACCAACTGTATTAGAAATCATAGGAGAAGTCAAAATGGGGGAGGCAGCAGATTGGGTAATTTCCAGTGGTAAATGTGTTTATGTGCCAACAGGCGGGATGATACCAAAAGGTGCCAATGCCGTCATCATGATAGAAAACACTGAAAAGATGGATGAAAACACTCTCTTAGTCCAGAAGCCCGTTAGGATACAAGAAAACATAATTAAACGTGGGGAAGATATTAAAGAAGGAGATGTTGTAATAGAGAGAGGGAAGAAATTAAATCCTGCTCACATAGGTGCTTTAGCAAGTCTTGGCATATCAAAAGTACAGGTATTTAAAAAACCAAAAGTATTCATCATATCAACAGGAGATGAAATAATAGGAATAGAAGATAAATTAGAGTTTGGGGAAATTAGGGATATCAATTCGTATAGTCTAAAAGCACAATCGAAAAAAGCAGGTCTAGAAGTAGTGGGAAATGTAGTTGTAAAAGATGATTTTGCCCAATTGAAAGAAGCTATTTCATATGGGGTAGAAATAAGCGATATTGTACTTCTTTCAGGGGGAAGCTCAGTTGGGGAAAGAGATTTCACTAAAGAGGCTATAAAGTCTTTAGGGGGAAAAGGGATACTTGCTCATGGAATTTCGATAAAACCCGGTAAACCTACGCTTATTGCAAATGCAAAAGGGAAATTAGTCGTTGGACTTCCAGGGCATCCAGTATCAGCTATAACTGTATTTACAGCAGTCGTAGAACCGTTTATAGAGAAACTATACTCCTTAAATACTATAAAACCGACCATATTTGCTCAGATGACTGCAAACTTTCCGTCTGCACCAGGTAAAGATACATATGTGTTTGTAAACATAAAAAAAGAAGAAGGAAAGTACTATGCTACACCAAAGTTTGGAAAGTCAGGAATGATAACAAACCTTTCAAAGGCTGATGGTTACATTGTCATAAAAATTCACGAAGAAGGAGTCAACAAAGGAGATATAAGAGAAGTCTATCTATTGTAGGAGGGTTTAAATGAGTAGAAAAGCATATATTGATAATATAGATGTAAATGTGGCAATTGATGAGTATTTTAAAAAATTAGAAATCATACCCAAAGAAGAACAGATAAAGGTAAGGGACTCTTTAAACAGGGTAACTTCAAAGGCAGTGTATGCAAAGCTTTCATCACCTAGTTACAATTGTGCCGCTATGGATGGCATAGCAGTTACATCAAATAACACATTGGGAGCAACAGAGAGTGAACCTAAGCTTTTGAAATTAAATCAAGACTTCATATATATAAATACTGGAAATCCAATAAAAGATCCTTTTGATGCAGTGATCATGATAGAGGATTGTATAATTATTGATCAAGAGCATATCGAAATTTTATCACCGGCATATCCATATCAGCATATAAGGCAAATTGGAGAGGACATCGTCGCTACAGAGATGATTTTACCATCAAAACACAAGATAAGACCTGTAGATATTGGAGCCCTCATCTCAGGAGGGATTGATGAGATAGAGGTATATAAAAAACCAAAAGTTGCCCTTATCCCAACAGGAAGTGAAATAGTTGAAAATGTTGATGAAGTAGTGGAAGGGAAAATCATTGACTCAAATTCATATGTATTTGAAAATTTAATTTTAGAATTAGGGGGAGTTTCAAACAAAACTTCAATTGCAGTAGATGAATATGAAACAATAAAGGAAAGAGTTTTAGAAGCTGTTGAAGATAATGACATAGTATTAATAAATGCAGGTTCATCAGCAGGCACGATGGATTACACAGTAGATGTAATAGACGAAATTGGAGAAGTGGTAGTTCATGGAGTTGCCATGAAACCAGGAAAACCAACTATTTTAGGGATAGTAAAAGGAAAACCTGTCATAGGGATACCGGGATATCCAGTGTCGAGTTATTTAGTGTTTGATGTTTTTGTAAAACCTGTTGTACTAAAGTTCTTAGGACTTGAAGATGACAAGGATGAGATTGCAAAGGCATCCCTTACTAAAAGAGTAGTTTCATCGCTTAAAAATGAAGAAATAATCAGGGTAACACTAGGCTTTGTTGAGGACAAACTCATTGCAACACCTCTTCAGTCTGGGGCAGGAGTAATCATGAGTTTAGTAAAAGCAGATGGGCTGTGTCGAATACCAAGGAATGTAGAAGGCTATGACGCCTCAGATATAGTAGATGTAAAGCTATTAAAACCACTTCATCAGATAAAAGAAAGCCTTGTGTCTATTGGAAGCCATGATATATGCATGGACATAATATCAGACATGATGAAGCTTAAATCTACTCATGTAGGAAGCATGGGAGGTATACTATCTTTAAAACGCAAAGAATGTCATTTAGCACCAATTCATCTATTAGATGCAGATACAGGTCAATACAATATCAGCTATGTAAGAAGATATTTTAATGGTGAAAAGATGGCACTTATAAAAGGTCTAAATAGAATACAGGGCTTTATAGTAGAGAAAGGAAATCCTCTAAATATACAATCGGTCAAGGACTTAGCAAGAGAAGATGTAGTATTTGCAAACAGGCAAAGGGGTTCTGGCACTAGAGTGCTATTAGATTATGAACTAGAAAAGAACAATGTAGATCCAGAAAAAATTAAGGGCTATAAAAGAGAATTCTCAACTCATATGGCTGTTGCTGCTGCAGTTAAAAACAAGAGTGCAAATGTAGGATTGGGTGTTTATTCAGCTAGTAAAGCTTTGGATTTGGATTTTTATCCATTAAAACCCGAAGAATATGATTTTCTAACATATGAAAAGAACTTAGAAGACGATAAATTGAAACAATTTATTGAGATATTAAAGAGCGAGGAATTTAGATCTAGAGTTGATGCTTTAGGTGGATACGGATTTGAGCGTACAGGTGAAATAATAATTATAGAATGACGGTGATTTTATGAAAGATGGGTATGGAAGAGAGATAGACTATTTGAGAGTTTCCCTTACTGACAGATGCAATTTAAGATGTGTATACTGCATGCCTGAAAATGGTATAGAAAATAAACTGCCGCATGAAGCTATGCTCACTCTAGAGGAAATGTATCAGATAATAAAGGCTTTCGTAAATACTGGAGTAAAAAAGATCAGATTTACGGGAGGAGAGCCCTTAGTAAGGCTCGGAGCTGTAAGTTTGATAGAAAGAGTAAGCAAAATAGAAGCTGTTAGGGAAATCACAATGACTACAAATGGAATATTACTTGAGGATTTTATAGAATCTCTTAAAAAAGCAGGACTTGATAGAGTAAATATAAGCCTCGACACTTTAGACAAAGAAAAATACAAAGAAATCACAAGAGGTGGGGATATACAAAAGGTAAAAAGAGCTATTATTAAAGCCATTGAATATGATTTAAATCCAGTAAAATTAAACACAGTATTGATCGGTGGATTTAATGATGATGAAATAGAGGATTTTGTGAATTTAACTTTAAATTATCCGATAGACGTTAGATTTATTGAACTTATGCCAATAGGAGAAGCTCAAAATTTTGCTAAAGCTAAATTTATCCCAAACTCTACAGTATTAACTAGAGTGAGTGCATTAGAAAAAATAGAAAATGAAGATGTTCACTCACCTGCACAATACTATAAGCTCCCAAATGCTATGGGGAAAGTTGGGCTTATAAATCCGATAAGTTGTAAATTCTGCAAAGACTGCAATAGAGTCAGGCTCACTTCAACAGGAAAGTTGAAATTGTGTTTGCACTCAGATAGAGAGATAGATTTAAAGAAATACCTTCATGAAGGTCAAAATTTAGAAGACGTAATTAGCGAGGCTATTTTGTCTAAGGAAAAAGAACACGAATTAGAGAAGAATATAAGTATAAAGAGAAACATGAATGAAATCGGGGGATAATATGGAATTTACACATTTTAATGCTGAAGGTTTACCTAAGATGGTAGATGTTGGGGATAAAGAAGAAACTGAAAGAGCTGCTTTAGCTTATGGGAAAATAACAGCTAAGAAAGAAACTATAAGTTTAATTAGAGAGGGAAAGATTAAAAAAGGAGATGTCTTGTCGGTTGCTCAAGTAGCAGGAATAATGGCAGCTAAAAAGACAAGTGAGTTGATTCCGATGTGTCACAATATATTTTTATCTTCTGTCGATATGACTTTTAACTATGGAGAAGATTTCATTGAAGTTTATTCTAAGGTAAAGACAACAGCAAAAACAGGAGTTGAAATGGAAGCTTTGAATTCTGTGACTACTGCATTGCTTACGATATACGATATGGCTAAAGCAATAGACAGGGCTATGGTAATAGGTGATGTAAAACTGATAAAAAAAACAGGAGGAAAATCAGGAGTATTTTTAAGTAAGCTCAAAGGGAAAGTCGTTTCAGTAAACATTTCCGATACCAAGGGAGTTGTAAAAGTACCAATTGAAAAAGGAGAATTCATAGAGGAGTTTGGACTCAAAGGTGACGCACATGCTGGGAAATGGCACAGACAAGTAAGTTTACTTGGGGTTGAGAGCATAGACAAAATGAAAAGAGAAGGCCTTTATGACTTACAATTAGGAGATTTCGCTGAAAATATAACGACATCAGGCATACTCTTGTACGAACTTCCAGTTGGAACAATACTAAAGGTGGGCGAATGCGAGCTTGAAGTAACTCAAATTGGGAAACAATGCCATGAGGGTTGTGCGATTAAAAAAAAGGTTGGAGATTGTGTCATGCCTAGAGAAGGTATATTTGCAAGAGTTTTAAAAGGCGGAGTAATAAAAGCGGGAGATGACATAGAAATTTGTTGACAATATAATATCGTTTTGTTAATATAATGACAAAGAATAGTTTTCCGTTTTATCGAGGATATCCTTGATGAGATGGAAGAAAACTTAGCTAATACCTAAGCTTTGAGAGTTATCTTTAAGCTTTAAGGGATTTAGGGTTTTGTCATGACTTTAACTTCCCTTGTGGGAAGTTTTTTTGTTAGGGGTGAAAATGTGAAAAAAATAGCAGTGATAAGTGCACTTTTAGAAGACAGTGTAAATACTCAGCATGAATTCAATAAAATCGTAGCTAATTACAAAGACATTATAAAAGGCAGGATGGGGATACCCTTTAATGAATACGATGTATCCGTCATCACGTTGGTAGCAGTTGGTGATATCGATGAAATAAATAGCTTCACAGGTAAACTTGGGAATTTAAAGAACTGTTCCGTAAAGACATCTATTTCTAAAAAGGACGTGTGATTGTGAGAGACATCTTAAATAAGCTTTATGAAACCAATGACTTAGAGATGGATGAGCTCAGGTATCTGATTGAAAATGCTGATTTAGAGACAATCAACGATATAAAACACCATGCTAAAGCACTCACTTTAAGAATATATGGAAATAAAATTTACATCAGAGCATTATTAGAGTTTTCAAATTACTGCAGACAAAATTGCATGTATTGCGGGCTGCGAAAAGATAATTCTAAAGTCGATAGATTTAGGCTCTCAAAAGACGAAATCATAAATGCTGTTAAAAAAGCATATGATTTTGGATATAGATCATTTGTGATGCAAAGTGGAGAAGACGAGTATTACACAAGAGAAATTTTATCAGACATCATCAAAACATTAAAAGAAAATTTTAAAGGCATAGCGATTACCCTTTCGATTGGAGAGCGAAGTTTTGAAGAATACGAAGCATTTAAAAAAGCTGGAGCAGATAGATTCTTATTAAGGCATGAAACCGCTGATAAAAGACAATATGAAAAACTTCATCCTGGCATGAGCTTTGAAGAGAGGAAAAGGTGCTTATGTGATTTAAAAGATTTAAATTACCAAGTGGGAGCTGGGTTTTTAGTAGGGCTGCCTAACTCAAATTCAACTACTATGGCACAAAATCTTATATTTTTAAAAAAGTTACAACCTCATATGGTTGGCATAGGTCCATTGATAATACATAAAGACACGCCATTAAAATACTATAAAAATGGTTCGGTAGAAGATACTTTATTTTATCTATCACTGACAAGACTTCTTCTGCCAAAAGCTATGCTTCCAGTGACAACTGCGGTGAATACTTTAGACAAAAATGGTTTAGAAAAAGGGATTGAGTCCGGCGGAAATGTTCTCATGCTAAATTTATCACCTCAGGAAGTAAAAGAAAAATATGAACTATACAAAAATAGGGAGACAAAAAGCGTTTATGATTTAGACAAAGTCGCTGAGAGATTAGAAAGCATTGGATATCAAGCTTATATAAATAGAGGTGACCACATAGATTGGTCGAAAGAGGAGGAATAAAAAATGGAGAAGGCAGGAAATGAATTAAAAAGTTTTATCGATGATGAAAGGATATTTTCTCTATTGGAGGAAGGGAAAAGGGCAACAAGAGAAGAAATACTAGAGATCATTCAAAAATCATTATCTAAGCAGAGATTAGATCCAATAGAGACAGCAAAGTTGATAAATGTAGAAGATGAGGAATTGTTAAATGAAATATTTAAAGCTGCAAATATCCTAAAAGAAGAAATCTACGGAGATAGAATTGTATTTTTTGCACCGTTGTATATTGGGAATAAATGTATAAACAACTGTAGATACTGCGGGTTTCAAAGAGACAATACAGCGATAGAAAGAAAGACACTTACTTTAGATGAACTAAGAGAACAAGTAAAAATACTTGAAAGCAAGGGACATAAGAGGCTGATCTTAGTCTATGGAGAACATCCTGATTACGATGCAGATTTTATTGCAGAAACTATGAAAACCGTATATGACACTAAAAACGGGAATGGAGAGATAAGAAGAGTAAACATAAACGCAGCACCTATGGAAGTTGAGGACTACAAAAAACTAAAAGAAGTAGGCATAGGGACATTCCAAATATTTCAAGAGACCTATCACCAAGAAACATATAGTTACCTTCATCCTCAAGGCGATATGAAAGGAGACTATTTATATAGGCTCTATGGTCTAGACAGAGCCATGGAAGCGGGGATTGACGATGTCGGCATAGGAGCACTATTTGGTCTTTATGATTGGAGATTTGAGGTGATGGGATTATTATTCCATGCAATTCACTTGGAAGAAAAATTTGGAGTAGGGCCTCACACTATTTCATTTCCAAGAATTGAACCAGCTTTAAACAATGAGTACTACGATCAAACACAATACAAAGTATCTGATGAAGACTTTAAAAAAATAGTTGCTATTTTAAGGTTATCTGTTCCATATACAGGAATGATATTAACCGCTAGAGAAACTAAAGAAGTGAGAAAAGAAATAATTCCCTATGGGATTTCTCAAATAGATGCTGGATCTAGGATAGGAATTGGCGGATATACATTAGATACTCTAATTCCAACAAAAGAACAATTTCAACTGGGGGACACGAGAGACCTTGATGATGTAGTTAGAGAGATGTCAGAGATGAACTTTTTGAGTTCATTTTGCACAGCTTGCTACAGGTCTGGCAGAACTGGTGAAGACTTTATGTGCATAGCAAAGCCCGGAGATATACAGCATTTTTGTGCTGCAAATGGGATATTGACTTTTAAAGAGTATTTGATTGACTACGCAAGTCCCGAAACTAAAGTGATGGGCGAGAAGATGATTGAAAAAGAATTAGAAAAAATAGGAAAAGAAAGTCCAAATAGGAGAGAGCTGATAGAGAATAAGATTAAACTCATTGAAGAAGGACAAAGAGATGTATACATTTAAGAGGGGAAAACATGGAAAAGACACCAAATTCAAATAGAGTTACAATTTCAATTTTTGGCAACAGAAATGCAGGCAAATCATCATTATTAAATGCAATCGCAAATCAAGAGGTTTCGATTGTAAGTGATGTAAAGGGTACGACCACAGATCCAGTAAAAAAAGCTATGGAAATGATACCAGCAGGGCCAGTATTGTTCATAGATACAGCGGGGATTGACGATGAAGGAGAACTTGGAAGTTTAAGAATAAAAAAGAGCTTACAAATTTTACGAAGGACTGACATAGCTTTATACATTATAGATGCATTAGATGTAGATGATAAAAGTCTAGGAGAAATTGAAAAAGAGACAAACTATTATGACATACCCCTGCTAAAAGTAGTAAATAAAACCGATTTATTGGAAGAAGAGAGTTTAGTAAAATTAAAAGAAAAATATCACGATGCGATATTTATTTCCACTAAAAATGAAAAAGACATAGATCTATTAAAAGCAAAGATCATAGAATTGATCAAATCCCTAGATGAGGATAAACCCATTGTAGGAGATATATTAAATCCTTATAGCAATGTGATTTTAGTAATTCCCATAGATAAACTAGCGCCAAAAGGAAGACTCATATTGCCGCAAGTTCAGACATTAAGGGATTTACTTGACCATGGTATAAAGAGCTATGTAGTGAGAAATACTGAATTAGAAAGTGCATTGAAAGATATTAAAAAGGTGGATTTAGTCATCACAGATTCACAAGCATTTAAAGAAGTGGATCAAATTGTACCAAAAGATATACCTCTTACTAGTTTTTCAATTCTCTTTGCAAGGCAAAAGGGAGAATTAAACGAATTTGTAAAAGGAGTTAAAGCTATTGAGCGATTGAATCAAAATTCTAAGGTTTTGATTGCTGAAAACTGCACACACAATACAAACCATGAAGATATTGGAAGAAAAAAAATACCAAATCTAATAAGACAAAAAACAAATTTTGACATTCAATTTGATTTTAGAAGCGGATATGATTTTGAAGAAAACTTAAGCGACTATGATCTGATAATTCACTGCGGTGGATGCATGGTAAATAGAAGGGAAATCCTATCACGCATAAGATTAGCGAAAGAAAGAAATACACCTATTACAAACTATGGAATTACAATAGCATATCTAACAGGCATACTGGATAGAAGCATTGAGGTATTTAAAGAAAGAGTATAAGGAAAATCCTTATACTCTTTTTTCATACGCCCCTTTGTCTTTCTCTCAAAATATTTTCAGAGACTTCTTTACCGATGTCAATATCATCTTCTTTGGGATTTAAGCCAACATCTTCCCTGAGATCATCTGGCAAATCATCAATGTCTTTTTTTTCATCGTCACTTTCCACAGGATAGTAGAAACCATCTTCTCTGAGCTCGTATTTACTTTTGTAATTAGGGTCAACTAAGAGAACTAATCTTCCGTTTTTAACTTCGTCATAGTATTTTTTCTTTTCTTCCTCGGATAGCTCTAGACGATTGAGAGCATCAATTACAGAATCTTCTCCACTTAAAAAACTCTTAAATCTATCCCATAAAGATACATCGTCTTCTTTTATCAGCACATCAGTACTTCCCTTTATCATAGATATATTTTCTTCTTTATTAGCTATTACATACATGTCTTGTTCTTCATAACCAAGAAGTTCCAGCTCTGTTATTCTCTTCAAAAGACTTAATTCATCTTCAAATACTTCTATTTTTTTATCTAACATACTATCACTCTCCTTGATTTATTAATACCCCAAAATAAGGCTAAAAAAGTCGGGAAATGTGCCGACTTTTTTAGAAGGAGGAAAAAAGATCATTTGCATTAAGCATAAGCTTCATCAACTTTGATATAGCTGAGTTCTTTGGTATCTTTAATTATCTCATAACCTATATAACCTTGATCGATTAAAGATTTTTGCATTTCTAAGTTAGCCCATTTTGATAAAACTAAATCCACTGGTGTATAGAATTTTTTATCTAAATCATTGTGAAGAATAAATCTCCACAGACCATCTGAATTATCTGGTTTTGATCCATATTTCTTTTTAAGAGCTTTTATCTTCAATCCGCCTCTCATGACATTGTAAAGACTGTAGAAATTATATGGCGAAACCGTACACATAAAGTGTCTATAACCCTCTTTTTTCGCTATTTCTTTCGCTTTCTCTAAGGTCACAAGTTGCAGCCCATTTCCTCTGTAGAGAGGATCTACAACGGTTGTTTCAAGATGTACAACTTTTTCCAAATCTTCTTCTGGAAGTTTTATGTCGTATCCTAAATTTCTTTTCTCTTTTCTGGGGAATGAGATGTATCTATAAGCAACTAACCTATCTTGGCTGTTTAAAACCCCAATTATCTTTGCGCCGTTTTCCAAATCTCCTAACATATCTTCATACGAATCCATGTATAAGACATCTTTATTTGGGAGGTTTTCATATACGTAGTGCTGTAGTTCAACTACTTCTCTCAATCTATCTTTATCGATTAATTTCATTTTATATTCTTCTAATTGCATATCTTCTTTATGTTTATTTTTGATCAGTACTCCTTTTCCTAACATCATATTATTACCTCCTTAACATAAAGTATCTATATTAACTAAATATAAACAACTTACAACTTAAAACCAAGTTGTAAGTTTATTATACCCACTTTTTAAAAATTAATCAAGTTTTTGAGAAATTTTTTGACAAAAAATAACTTAGAGAAAAATCTCTAAGCTAAAAGTTAAACTGTTTATTATATAAATGTTAACCAAATAAATCTGGAATAGTTAGATGTACGATTAATAGAACTAAATCAACAAACATCATTCTCTTATGCCACATATAAAGAGATTTCTTTTTTGTTTTATAATAAGAAAAACCCAAAATAGCTGTGATCAATATACCTGCATAAAGTACAAAACCAGTGTGCAGTTTAAATTCACCTAAAATCAAGCTGCCATGAATGATAGCTATAACTGCGATTAAAACCCCAGCTTGTTTATGGTATTTTCTCATTCTTTTTGACCATTTTATGAGATTTTGATTGTGATAATCGTAAAACTTTTTATTGATTAAATTCAAAACAAAAGGACAAATCAAAAATAAAAATAAAATAGCACTCAATGACCCTAAAGCTTTGTACACAATAACACTTCCTTCAATTTTTATATTTATTGTTAGATGATACCCACTAATATTGGGTATAAACAAGAGGTATTCAACAATCAATATTTTTCAAATAATTAGAATAAATTGATTATTTTATTGATTTATCTCGTTGATTGTTATAAAATTAATAATTAGAATGGGATAGTTTTTGAATTTTAAAATGGAGGTGATAGAGTGGCAAAGGAAACTATTGAAATTATTAAAGATGCAGAAAATGAAGCAATGAAATTGATAGAAGATGCTAAAGCTTACGCAAAAAAGACTGTAGCCGAAGCTCAAAGATTAGCTGAAGAACAATATCATAAGATTTTAGCTGATGCAGAACTTGAGGGTGAAAGATTGATTGAGTCAGCAAAGGAAGATGGAAACAATCTTGCAAAACCAATCACAGAAGATGGGATGAAACGAATTGAAGAAATAAGAAACATAAATGAAGACAGATTGAAAGAAGCTAGTAATATTATTATCGAGAGGATTGTGAATGGCTATGGCAATAGTTAAAATGAGTGAGTTTAGCTTATTTGCTTTTGATGTTGAAAAAGAAGCTCTCTTAAAAACTCTTCAAAACTTCGGATATGTCCATTTTAACAATCTGACTGAAGATTTCGAAGATGAATCGTTGGAGCTTGAACCAGTTAAAGTTCCACATAAGCTAACTGAAATAGAAGAAAATCTTTCTAAAGTTTCATCTGCTGTAAATATTCTCTCTAAGTATGAACAGAAAGAATCGAGCATAAAAGCTATGATGGAAGGAAATAAGACTTATACTTTCGAAGAATTAGAAAAAATTGCTTCCAATATAAATTATGTGGCTTTAGCAGATGAAATCTTGAGTCTTTCAAAGGAAAAAGACAGTATCATACAAAAAATCGAACATTTAAAGACGGAAATATCTGAACTTGAACCATGGAAATACTTAGGAGCAAGTATCGAAACATTATCTAACACTCATTTTTCTGATATTATGATAGGCACTGTGCCAAGGAAACTAAAAGAAAAACTCATAGAAACCATGAGCACAAAAGAGGATGTTTATTATGAAATCATAAATGAGGATAAGACAAATCTTTATTTGCTTTTAATATCTCATAAACTAGACACTGAGGATTTAATCGACTCTTTAAAGAATCTAAGTTTTACTAAAGTAAAACTTCAGATAAAATCAACCCCTGAAGAAGAAATCAAGATAAGAGAAGAGAAAATTAAAAAACATCAATCAGAGATTGAAGAAATAGAAAACAGTCTAAAATCAAAAGTGGACTATTTAGAGAACCTAAAGCTTGCCTTTGATTACTTGAACAATCTAAAACTTAGATTTTCTGTTTCGGAAAATTTCTTAAAAACTGAAAAAGTAGTATTTATAAAAGGATATATTCCAACCGATAAGAAAGATGAGTTTGAAAAAAGTGTAAGAGAGGCATTGGGAAATGTATATTATTTAGAAATTAAAGATGCCGAAAAAGAAAATCCAAAAGTTCCAATATTGCTTAAAAACTCAAATTATGCCGAGACATTTGAGTCTTTGACAGGGATGTATGCTTTACCTAAGTACAACGAAATAGATCCAACTCCTTTCTTAGCACCATTTTACACGCTTTTCTTTGGGATGATGGCAGCGGATGTAGGGTATGGATTAATAATGCTTTTGGGAACATTTTTTGTATTAAAGAAATTTAAACTCTCAGATGCACAAAGAAAATCCATTAAATTTTTCTACTACCTTAGTTTCTCGGTAATCATTTGGGGATTTATATATGGTTCACTATTTGGGGGAGTTGTAAAAATACCAGGGCTTATAGATCCAGCCAGTGACTATAATACTGTCCTATTGATGTCAATAGCATTTGGTGTAATACATGTCATGTTTGCACTTGGATTGAAAGCTTACATGTTAATTAGAGATGGCAAATGGCTTGATGCATTGTTTGATGTTGGATTTTGGTATTTTGCGCTGATTGGAAGTATTGTATTCCTCTTAAGTGTAATGGGAGTAGTTGGCGGGATCATAAAAACGATAAGTTTAGTGATGATGATCGTCGGAATGGCTGGGATTGTATTAACTGGCGGCAGAAGTTCTAAGAGCATAGGAGGAAAGCTTGCAGGTGGGTTGTATTCACTCTATGGCATTTCTGGTTATGTAGGAGATTTTGTTTCTTACTCAAGACTTATGGCATTAGGATTAGCAGGTGGATTTATTGCAGGAGCGATAAATATGATCGCTGGCATGGTTTCAGGACTTGGAGTTATAGGGTTTATATTTGCTATAATCATATTTATCGGAGGACAATTATTCAATTTTGGCTTGAGCTTGTTAGGAGCATATGTACACTCTATCAGATTGATATATGTGGAGTTCTTTGGCAAGTTTTATGAAGGTGGCGGCCCTAAATTTAATTTACTAAGGGCAAAACCAAAATATATCAACATTAAATAACAAGGAGGAATTTTAAAATGGCATTTAGTGAATTTTTGATTAATTATGGTGGAGTATTTTTTGCAGGTCTAGGGATTGCATGTGCAGTAATATTGTCAGGAATAGGATCAGCAAAAGGAGTAGGATTAGTTGGTGAAGCAGCAGCAGGCTTGATGGTAGAAGAACCTGAAAAATTCGGTAAATCACTTATTCTTCAATTGTTACCAGGTACACAAGGGCTTTACGGTTTCGTAATAGGACTGTTGGTTTTAGGTAAATTAGACGTAGGAATGTCATTAGCACAAGGATTATATTTGTTTGCAGCATGCTTGCCAGTAGGATTAGTTGGTTGGAAATCTGCGATATCACAAGGTAGAGTATCTGCTTCAGGTATCACACTACTTGCAAAGAATGAAGAACACTCAACATATGGTATCATCTATGCAGTAATGGTTGAAACATACGCACTGTTATCATTTGTATCTTCCTTGATATTGGTTAATGCTGTAAGTTTTTAGTATTTTTGATTTTTAATAAAGTAAGGATGTGAAGCTATGCAAAAGTTAGAGAACCTTACCCAGAAAATAATGGAAGATGCTAAAGCTGAAGCTAGTCGTATCAGTGAAGAAGCAGACAAAAAACAAAGGCATATAATTGATGAAAGGGTAAAGGAAGCAAAGGTAATCAGTGAGAAAATACTAGAAAAGAAGAAATTAGAAGCGGATACATTAAAGGAGAGAATCGTATCAAGTGCTTTGAGAAAGGTCCGAAATGAAGAGCTTTCTGCAAAACAAGAGGTAATTGATAAAGTCTTCGGATATGCTTATATGAGCTTAAAAGATTTAAAAGATGAGGATTATTTAAAACTTTTAAAAAAGATGTTGGAGAATGAGGACTTATCAGAAGAAAAAGTATTAAAAGTACCTGTAGGTAAAAAAGAAATTGCAAAGGATTTAATAAAAGAGGAAAAAATAATTGAAGAACCATCTTTAGAGAGTGGGTTTATCATAGTAGATGGCAACGTCATTTATAACTATTCTTTTAGAGATATATTAGATGAGATGAGAGAAGAATTGGAAACAGAGATAGCCTCTTACTTATTTAAGGAATAGAGGTGAGCTGATGGATAGAATGGATTTTACCCAATCGGTTGTTAGAATTAGGGTTATGGAGAAAAGGCTTTTAGATAAGATCACGATAGATAAACTAGTTGATGCTAATGATATAGATGAAGCAATCAAAATACTTGAAACTACTGAATATGCAAATTCAATATCTAAAGTGAAGGATTCAAAAAACTATGAAGAAATTCTTTACAATGAGCTTAATAGAGTCTATGAGTTAGTCAGAGAAATCACTCCATACAAATCAGTATCAGACTTGATGGCTTTAAAATATGACTATCACAATATAAAGGTCATGTTAAAAGAAAGATTAAAAGGAGAGGACCTGTCAAGTCTTTATATTCCGATAGGCACTACAGATTTTAATATTCTTAAAAAAGCATTTGAGATGTCTGATTTTAGAGATATTGATGTACGATTTAGCTCAGTGATACAAGAAGTCATAAGTGACTTTGAAAAAAACAGCGATCCGCAAAGAATTGATATTTTAGTTGACAGAGCATATTTTAATCATATGTATGATATAGCAAAGGACACTGGCATAGATCTGTTCGTAAATTATGTTAAAGATTTGATTGACTTTACAAATATAATAGCGGTCATAAGATTAAAGAAACAAAACAAAGGCTTGCCATTTGTTGAGGAAGTGCTATTGCCAAATGGAAATATCGAATTAGATCAAATTCTCGTATCATATGCTGATTCCATTGACGCGATCATAAATAGATTTAGGACTTCAAACATAGCAAAAGCACTGAAGACAGGCCTTGATTTGTACAACTCTACAGGCAGGATTTCAGCTTTTGAGAAGAGCATGGACAATCACTTGATAGAATTGATAAAAGAGTCAAAATCTGTGGTTTTCGGTCCAGAACCAATCTTTGCGTATCTTGTGGCTAAAGAAATGGAAATTAAAGCATTGAGAATAATCTTGGTTTCAAGGTTAAACAACATATCACCACAGGCTATTAGAGAAAGGCTGCGTGAGCTATATGTATAAAATAGGAGTAATAGGGGATAAAGATTCAGTATTGGCTTTTAAAGCCCTTGGAGTCGATGTATTTACAGTTTCTGACAAAGACAGTGCTAGAAAAGCTTTGGACAATGCTGCTAGGGATAAATACGGAATTATTTTTGTTACAGAACAAATCGCAAGTCTTATTCCAGATACTGTATCTAGATATGACAAAGAGATAGTACCTGCGGTAATACTCATACCAAGCAATCAAGGAACACTCAATATCGGTATGAATAGAATCGATGAAAATGTTGAGAAAGCCGTAGGCTCAAATATTTTATAGAAAGAGAGGGCTTAACTTGAAAGTAGGAAAGATCATAAAAGTATCCGGACCTCTTGTTGTTGCAGAGGGAATGGACGAAGCTAATGTTTACGATGTAGTTGAAGTTTCTGAAAATAGATTGATCGGTGAAATAATTGAAATGAGAGGCGATAGAGCTTCGATTCAAGTTTATGAGGAAACAACGGGAATAGGGCCTGGGGATCCAGTGTATACCACAGGGGAACCTTTGTCGGTAGAATTAGGGCCTGGGCTATTGGAGACCATGTTTGATGGCATTCAAAGACCGCTTGAAGCGTTCAGAGATGCTTCAGGTGATTTTTTAGTAAAAGGCACAAAAGTAGAAAATCTCGATAGAAATAAAAAATGGCATTTCACACCAACTGTAAAAGTAGGAGATAAGGTATCAGAAGGAGATATAATTGGGACTGTTCAAGAAACACCTTTGATCTTACACAAAATAATGGTACCTCCTAACATAGAAGGTGTAGTGACAAAGATTGAAGAAGGCGATTTCACAGTTACAGAAGTAGTTTCTGTATTAAACGATGAAATAGAGCTTACTATGATGCAAAAGTGGCCAGTAAGAAAAGCTAGAAGCTTTAAGAGAAAATTAAATCCAACAGTTCCGCTGGTTACGGGGCAAAGAGTAATCGATACATTTTTTCCGGTTGCAAAAGGTGGGACAGCAGCTATCCCGGGGCCATTTGGATCAGGGAAGACTGTCGTACAACACCAATTAGCAAAATGGGCTGATACAGAGATAGTCGTATACGTAGGCTGTGGAGAAAGAGGAAATGAGATGACGGATGTTCTTATGGAATTTCCTGAAATCATAGACCCTGCCACAGGAGAATCTCTTATGAAGAGAACTGTTCTGATTGCAAACACATCGAACATGCCAGTTGCAGCTAGAGAGGCTTCAATTTACACTGGTATTACGATTGCCGAGTATTTTAGAGACATGGGCTATTCTGTCGCATTGATGGCTGACTCTACATCAAGATGGGCTGAGGCTTTAAGGGAGATGTCTGGAAGGCTTGAAGAAATGCCTGGTGATGAAGGGTATCCTGCATATCTTGCTTCAAGAGCTGCAGAGTTTTACGAAAGAGCTGGCAAAGTAATATGCAAAGGTAGTGACGATAGAGAAGGAGCTATCACTGTAATAGGTGCTGTATCGCCTCCAGGAGGAGATATATCCGAACCGGTTTCTCAGGCAACTCTTAGGATAGTTAAAGTATTCTGGGGACTAGATCACTCGCTTTCATATAAAAGACACTTCCCAGCTATAAATTGGCTGAACTCATACACGCTTTATCAATCGAGCATTGACAAGTGGATGAATGAAAATGTAGACAAGGAGTTTGCAAAAAATAGAGTTAAAGCAATGACACTTCTACAAGAAGAAGCTTCATTGCAAGAAATAGTAAGGCTTGTAGGTAGGGATTCTCTATCAGATGAGGATCAACTTAAACTCGAAGCATCAAAATCTATTAGAGAAGATTATTTACAGCAAAATGCATTCCATGATGTCGACACTTATTGCTCATTGGAAAAGCAAAACATGATGCTAAAATTGATTTTGAAATTCTATGACTTGAGTTTAGATGCTTTGAAAAAAGGAGTATATCTAAAGGACATTGAAAACATGGCTGTAAGAGAGAAAATAGCAAGGGCAAAATACATCGAAGAAGATAAATTAAATGAATTAGAAGCTATTGAAAGAGAACTTGAAACAGAAATTGCAAAACTCATTGAGGAAGGAGGCCTTCTAGATGCGTAAAGAATACAATACAGTAAGAGAAGTAGTAGGCCCATTGATGATTGTAGAAGGCGTTGAGGGTGTTAAGTTTGATGAACTAGTAGATATAGAGCTTAAAAATGGAGAAAAAAGAAGAGGAAGAGTACTTGAGCTAAATGGCGACAGAGCTATGGTTCAATTGTTTGAAGGTTCTGCTGGAATCAACTTAAACTCTACAAAAGTTAAATTTCTTGGAAGACCGCTTGAACTTGGTGTTTCTGAGGATATGATAGGTAGAATATTTGACGGCCTTGGCAGACCTAAAGACAATGGGCCTAAGATAATTCCCGAAAAAAGACTAGATATAAACGGCTCGCCAATAAACCCCGTTGCAAGGGATTACCCAGAGGAATTTATCCAAACAGGCATATCTTGTATAGATGGTTTAAACACACTTGTCAGAGGGCAAAAGCTCCCTATATTCTCAGGTTCAGGACTTCCTCATGGAGAAGTAGCTGCTCAGATTGCAAGACAAGCGAAAGTGTTGGGGACTGATGAGAAATTTGCGGTAGTGTTTGCTGCTATGGGCATAACTTTTGAAGAAGCTCAGTTTTTCATTGATGACTTCACATCGACAGGCTCTATTGACAGGGCGGTTTTGTTTATGAATTTAGCAAACGATCCAGTTATTGAGAGAATTGCAACTCCTAGAATGGCACTTACTTGTGCAGAGTATTTAGCATACGAAAAGGATATGCATGTTTTAGTAATTTTAACTGATATGACAAATTATGCTGAAGCTCTGAGAGAGACATCTGCAGCTAGAAAGGAAGTACCAGGAAGAAGGGGATACCCTGGATACCTTTATACAGACTTATCGACTATATATGAAAGAGCTGGTAGAATTAGGGGCAGAAAAGGTTCTATCACACAAATCCCTATTTTAACGATGCCAGAAGATGACATCACTCACCCTATACCTGACCTTACAGGATATATAACAGAAGGGCAGATAATACTTTCAAGGCAGCTCTATAAAAGAGGTATTGAACCACCTATAAATATAGTGCCTTCACTATCAAGGCTTAAAGACAAGGGAATAGGTAAAGGCAAGACAAGAGAAGACCATGCAGATACCATGAATCAAATCTATGCAGCATACACTTCAGGGATTGAAGCTAGAGAATTAGCTACTATACTTGGAGAGTCTGCATTATCAGATGCAGATAAAGCATTTGCTAAATTCGCAGAAGCTTTTGATGAAAAATATGTAAATCAAGGCTATCACAACAATAGGACTATTGAGGAAACACTAGATTTAGGCTGGGAACTGTTAAAGCTAATCCCAAGATCAGAGCTAAAGAGGATAAGACAGGAATACTTAGACAAGTACTTGCCTGCTGAAGAAAAAGGGGATGAGTAGATGGCTTTATTAGAGGTTAACCCTACCCGAATGGAGCTTACAAGGCTAAAAGATAGGTTAAAGACAGCTGCTAGAGGTCATAAGCTCCTAAAAGACAAACAAGATGAACTTATGAGGAGATTTATTGAACTCATAAGGGAAAATAAACGCCTCAGAGAGGAAGTAGAAAAAGATCTAAAAGAAGCTTTTGAAGCTTTCTTCTTGGCGAGTGCAGTGATGAGTCCTGAGATGTTAGAGGAAGCTATAGCTTTTCCCAAAGAGAGCATATCTGTGGATATAAAGAAGAAAAATGTCATGAGCGTTAGAGTCCCAGTGATGAATTTCATTAGGAGCTTAGAAAATGATGAGGGAAGTATATACCCCTATGGTTTTGCGCAAACATCTCCAGAATTAGACGAAGCGATATCTAAATTATACAGCATAATGCCAAAATTATTGGAGTTAGCAGAAGTTGAAAAATCATGTCAACTAATGGCTGATGAGATAGAAAAAACAAGAAGGAGAGTAAACGCCCTTGAATATAGGACTATTCCTGAACTTGAAGAGACAATCAGATTTATAAGAATGAAATTAGATGAAAATGAAAGAAGTACTATAGTAAGACTTATGAAAGTTAAGGACATTATAAACAAAGAAAGTTAAAGCGCCTTTAAAGGCGCTTTAACTTTTGGTGGGTGGTATTGGACTCGAACCAACGACCTCCACGATGTCAACGTGGCGCTCTGCCAGCTGAACTAACCACCCGCATACTACAATGATAGCATAAGAAGATGAGTATTTCAACAAAATTGTGGGTATTAATACTTAAAATTATTTTTAGGAGGTTTTTTATGGCAAAAAACTGTTTAGTTGCTCAATCCGGCGGCCCAACTGCCGTTATAAATGCTAGCGTAAGCGGGATATTGGATGCGAATATTAAGTACAAAGAATTTGAGAAAATATATGGAGCTAAAAATGGCATAGAGGGTGTTATTGATGGCGAATTAATTGAACTATCTCATCTTACGAAAGATGAAATTGATTTACTTAAACTAACTCCATCAAGTGCGTTAGGTTCATGTAGGCACAAGATGAAAGGTTTTGAAGAAGACGAAAAAGAGTATAGGATGATTTTAGAAACTTTAGAAAAATACGACATAGATACATTCTTTTACATCGGAGGAAACGACTCCATGGACACTGTCCATAAATTGAGCTTATATGTGAAAAACAAAGGTATTGACAAAAAGATCATCGGAATACCAAAGACAATAGATAACGATTTAATGGAAACGGATTTTACTCCAGGTTTTGGATCGGCTGCTAAATATATTGCGACGACAGTATTAGAAACATATTTAGATGCGAGCGTCTACAAAGACAATGGAGTATTTATAGTTGAAACAATGGGTAGAGATGCAGGCTGGCTTGCAAGCTCAAGTGCTTTGGCTAAGATTGATGGCAAGAGTGTAGTAGACTTTATTTATTTACCTGAAAATCCGTTTGACAAAGAGAAATTTTTAACTGATGTCAGAGCATGTTATGAAAACAAAAAACAAGTCTATATCGTCGCCTCTGAAGGTTTAAAAGATGCTAATGGCGATTATGTGTTTAAATCAAATGCAATTGAAGTACATGATAAATTTGCTCATGCTCAATTAGGCGGAGTGGGAAGCTACTTAAAGAGCATAATTGAACAAGCCAACATAACTCATAGGATAAAGGTGCTTGAATTAGGGACAGCACAAAGAGCCGCAATGCACTGTGCTAGTTTAACAGATGTAAACGTATCTCACCTTTGTGGATATAGAGCATATGAGATGTTATTGGAGGGCAAATCTGGGTTTATGGCAGGGATAAAAATAAAATCTAAAGATCCTTTTGAGACAGAAATAGTAGAAATAGACCCATCACTAGTTGCAAATAAAGTAAAAGAGATCCCTAAAGAGTGGATAACAGACAATTTTATAAAAGAAGAATTAATAGAATATTTAAATCCTTTAATTCAAGGGCAGCCTTCAATCAAGCTTGAAAATGGGTTACCTAAATATATAAAATTTAATATAAGGTGAGAATAACTCATTTATAAGTTTGCATTTTTGTAAATAGGGTAGTAATTATATGTACAAAAATGTTACGAGGGGGTAGTAAATGTGAGTTACAAATTAAATGCTGAAATAAGAGAAGAGATAGGCAAAAACAAAGCGAAAAAGGTTAGAAAGGAAAATGAAATTCCAGCGATAATATATGAGAGGAATAGAGAACCTATTCCTGTGAAAATCGACAGCATAGAATTCATGAAAGTATTTAGAGAAGCAGGCACTTCAAATTTAATTGACTTAAGTCTTGAAAATGAAACAATGCCTGTTATTATAAAATCTATTCAAAAAGACCCAATCAAAGCAAATGTTATTCATGTTGATTTTCAAAGACTGGATATGAAAGAAAAAGTAAAAGTTGAAGTTCCGATAATCCTTCACAACAGAGACAAAATCAAAAAACAACCGTCAGTGTTGATGCAGATGATAGAAAGCCTTGAAATTGAGAGTCTACCTGGAGATATCCCAGAAGCTATAGAAATAGACGTTGAAGATTTAGACTTTAATGAGCCGATAAAAGTAAAGGATTTGGACATAATCAGCAATCCAAACATAAGGGTTATAACAGACCATGACATGACGATATGTGTACTCAATAGACCAGTGGACTATAAAGAAGAGTTAGAAGAAGAGACCGAAGGGTCTGAACCTGAACTAGTTAAAGATGAAGAAAAATAATGGGCAGACCTTAAGGTCTGCCTTAATATTTTGGAGGTGATATAATGAAAGGCTTAGTGAGTGCATATATATCCCCTCATCCACCTATAATTATAGAAGAGATAGGGAAAGGTGAGGAGAAAAATTGCATAAATACGATAAACGGCTTAAAGAAAATAGCCAAAGACATAGAGATTAAAAAGCCTGAAACAATAATTGTCATAACTCCACATGGGCCATTATTTTCAGATGCCATAGCACTATCTATAGGGGAAGAGCTTTATGGAGATTTTGGAAACTTTGGACATAATGAACTTAGGTATCATTTTAAGAACGATTTAGAGTTAGTAAAAGACATATATGAGATGTCAAAGAAAGAGAAAATTCAACTTGCACTGATGAATAAAGAAATGTACGAGATGTATGGACTTGAAGATACCCTTGATCATGGAGTATTAGTTCCAATGCATTTTGTAACTCAAAGATACAAAGACTTTAAATTGGTTCATATAACATATGGCCTTTTGGCTCCTATAGAACTATATAAGTTTGGAAAAATAATAGCAAAAGCAGCTAGAGACAAGAAAAATATCTCCATCATCGCAAGTGGAGATTTATCTCACAGGTTGTCAGACAGGGGGCCATATAGTTATAGTCCAAAAGGAGAAGAATTCGATAGAAAAATTGTCTCTCTATTTGAAAATAAAGACTTAACAGGGGTATTAAGCTTTGATCTTGATCTAGCAAAAGAAGCAGGAGAATGTGGGCTGAGATCTTTTATGATACTTTCAGGAGCATTGAGCCAGTATGAATTTGAACCCCACATACTTTCATATGAAGGGCCTTTTGGTGTAGGGTACATGACTGCAAAATTTGAGATATTAGGAGAAAACAACAGAGATTATACAGAAAAGATAAGTGAAGAAATCGGCGAAACGATGAAGAAAAAGAGATCAAATGAAGACATATACCAAAGATTAGCTAGAGAGAGCTTAGAATACTATATTAAAAATGGCAAATACATGAATGTTCCTGCTTATGCTGATAGAGAAATGCTTTCTTTGAGAATGCCAGTTTTTGTTTCAATCAAAAAATTTGGCGAACTCAGAGGGTGTATAGGTTCTACTTCTCCAATTAAAAACAATCTCGCAGAAGAGATAATATATTTTGCAGTGGAAGCAGGCACAAGAGATCCGAGATTTTCACCTGTGACAGAAGAAGAACTGCCATTTTTATCTTACTCAGTAGATGTGCTCATGCCGGCTCAAAAAGTAAAATCACTAAGTGAGCTTGATCCTAAAAAATATGGGATAATTGTCGAAAGTGGATTTAGAAAAGGGCTACTGCTTCCAAATATTGAAGGAGTTGACACTGTTAGAGATCAAATAAGAATAGCTTTGAATAAAGCCGGTATTGGAGAACATGAAAAATACGAGATATCCAAATTTGAAGTCATAAGACATGGATAGGGGTGTTTTATATGAAAGAAGCCAAATTTTACGAAAACAAAGGCGATCATGTAGTTTGTTCACTTTGCCCACATAATTGTAAAATCAAAAATGGCTCAACTGGGATATGCAAAGTTAGAAAGAACATAGAAGGAGTACTTTACAGCCTAAACTATGAAAAAATAACCTCAATTGGCTTAGACCCAATTGAAAAGAAACCACTTTATCATTTTTATCCAGGTACAAAGATTTTTTCAATAGGAAGTTTTGGCTGCAATTTTAGATGTGATTACTGCCAAAACTATGAGATTGTGGAAGGAGAAGAACTGGCAATAGATTTAAGCCTAGAAAAAATAATAGAATTAGAAGAAGAAACCGATTCGATAGGCATGGCATTTACTTACAATGAACCTACCATTTTTTACGAAATGGTAGAAGATTTAGCTAAAGAAATGAAAAACAGGGGAAAGAAAAATGTACTTGTGACAAATGGGTTTATAAATGAAGAGCCACTGCTAAATCTCCTTCCGCTGATTGATGCTATGAACATAGACTTAAAAGCTATGAGCGATGATTTTTATAAAAAAATATGCAAGGGAAATCTAGACCCAGTACTTGAGACAATTAAATTAGCAGCAACTAAAACTCATGTGGAAGTCACCACTCTTTTAATTGATGATTATAACGCAAGTGAAGAAGAAATCGAAAAACTCTCATGTTTTCTCTCAAATATAGACAAAGATATAGTCTTGCATTTTTCACGATATTTTCCAAAACATAAGATGCACGACCCTGCCACAAACATAAATACAATCACAAAAGCTAAAGATATAGCCCAAAAGTATCTAAACTACGTGTATATTGGAAATGTATTTGGGGTTGATAACTCCACTTATTGCCCTAACTGTAAATCTAAATTAATTGACAGAAATTTTAAAACACAGATAGTGGGGATTGAAAAAAACAGGTGTATTCATTGTGGGCAAGAGATTCCTGTAATCTATTAAAAAAAAGTTTAGAAATAGTAAAATTTTTATTTAATTTTAGTAAGACATAAGTTATAATTAAAACATTGTTTATTAATTTATAATTTTAGGAGGTAGATCAATTAGAGATGAAAACACCTGTATTGGAAGCATTAACAAAACTTATGGAAGAAAATAGCGTTTCTTTCCACATGCCAGGTCATAAAGGCAGAAATTCACTTATTGAGTGGGGCAAATACATTCCTTATATTGACACAACAGAAACGGATGGAATGGATAATTTACTTGAACCAAGGGGAATAATCAAAGAATCTCAGGAGTATGCTGCAAAAGTATTTGGGGCAAAGTCTACTATATATGCAGTAAATGGCTCTACTGGGAGCATACACATAAGCCTTGCTGCGATCACAAAACCTGGAGATAAAGTTTTAATTCAAAGAAATTGTCACAAAGCAGTTTACAATGCTTTGATTATAAATAGATTAAACCCTGTTTATGTTTATCCAAATTATAACGAAGATTACAACGTATTGACAGGAGTATACCCAGAAGATATAGATGAGGCTTTGGCTAACGATAAGGACATCAAAGCTGTTGTTTTAACATACCCAAATTACTATGGAGTTTGCTCGGATTTAAAAACAATAGCAGATATAGTGCATAAACACAATAGGATCCTGATGGTTGATGAAGCTCATGGACCACATCTTACATTTTCAGACAAATTACCCATGTCAGCGCTGAAAGCGGGAGCTGATATAGTAATTCAAAGCACACATAAGACACTGCCAAGCTTTACGCAAACATCGTTAATTCATGTTGGCTCAGACAGGATAGATTTAAATAAATTGAGGGATAGATTCCAATTATTTACAACTACTAGTCCATCTTATTTATTCACATTGTCAAATGAGATATCAATTGCGTATATGGATGGTGAAGGGAGACAAAAGCTCGATTATACGATAAGCAAAGTCGATGAGACAATAGAAAGACTAAAGAAAATAGACAGAGTTAATGTATTTACTGGCGATGAAAATGATGAAACAATCTATGCAAAAGACAATACAAAAATACTAATAAGCATAGATGGAATGACTGGCTCAAATTTAAAAAAGAAGATGTATAAGGAGCACAACATAAGACTAGAAATGGCTGACTATTACTATGCTCTAATGTTAACGAGCGCTATGAATACAGAAGAAGACTTTGAAAAAGCTATAAAAGCAATTGAAGATATAGCTAAAAATGAACCATACCAAGAAATCAATAGAGTTAGCATAAAAATGCCTACGCCAAAGGTAAGGATATTGCCTTCGGAAGCATATTTTAGTTCAAAACAACAAATTAAATTAGAAGATGCAGTTGGCAGGATTGCAGCAGCCCCTGTTATCCCTTATCCACCTGGAATTCCATTGATGGTACCGGGAGAAGAAATAACTGAAGAGATATCAAAACACTTATCTTTCTTGATGGAAAATGGAATTGAAGTAGTGGGACTTATGGGAGAAAACAAGGATAGCATAGTAGTTGTAGAATAGGAGCTGTTTAAATGAAAGGCTTATTTATAACACTTGAAGGGCCTGATGGCTCAGGAAAGTCAACTATTGCCAATTTACTCGGAGAGTATTTTAAAAAAATGGGTATAGATTATATCATAACCAGAGAACCTGGTGGAACTCAAATTGGTGAGAAAATTCGGGATATAATAGTTGACAATAAAAATTCGGCGATGGGTGCTGAAACAGAAGCACTGTTATTTGCCGCCTCACGAGCTCAACATGTACATGAAAAGATACTGCCAAGTCTAGAAGAGGGGAAAGTCGTTGTGTGTGACAGATTTTTATTTTCAAGTCTAGCATACCAAGGCATAGGCAGGGGACTTGGAGTAGAAAGAGTAAAGATGATAAATGAATTTGGACTTAGAGGAATAAAACCTGATTTAATCATATTTTTTGATTGCGACCCAACTTTGACTATCCTCAGAAAAACCAAAAGTGGCGGGGATAGGTTGGAACTATTGGGAGATGAATTCCATGAAAGAGTCTATAAAGGCTACAAAGAGATAATTAAAAAATATCCCGAAAATGTCGAGATAGTCGATGCTAGAAGGCCAATAAGAGAAGTCTATGAAGATGTCATAAAGCTTCTAGACTCACTTCTTAAAAAACGGAGGGATTAAAATGAAACTTATAATTGCAATAGTCCAAGATCAAGATGCACCGAGCTTAATTGAAGAGCTCATGGACAAAGACTTTAGAGTTACAAAACTAGCTTCCACAGGTGGATTTTTAAAATCAGGAAACACAACACTTTTAAGTGGAGTAGAAGACGAGAAAGTCGATGAAGCGTTAAAGATAATAGAAGATAATTGTAAAACAAGGGAGATAACTACATCACTTCTTACAGTGACCATGCCAGGAGATACCTATATGCCTTATCCACTGGAAGTCAGAGTCGGAGGAGCAACTGTATTTATAGTAAATGTAGAAAAATACATGCGAATATAGGAGGTTATCATGAAACTAGTAATAGCTATAATACAGGATGAACATGCAAATAAAGTAATAAGAGAATTAACAGATAATAAATTTAGAGTTACAAAACTAGCTTCCACAGGTGGATTTCTAAAATCAGGAAATACCACGCTCCTTATTGGCTCGGAAGATGATAAAATAGATTTTTTAGAGGATATATTTAAAAAGAACACAGTTAAAGACAATCTAGAATCAGACAAAGGAGAAGTTAAAGTAGCTGCAAATTTATTTGTGATACCTGTTGAGGACTATAAAAAGTTTTAGTGGTGAGAGAATGAATTATGATGATATTGTCGGGCATAAAACAGAGGTAGAAAGCCTTCAAAGAGCTATTAAAAATGATCATATAAGCCATTTTTATCTCTTTGAAGGCGAAAAGGGAATTGGCAAAAAGACACTCGCAAAGGTCTTTGCGAAACATATATTGTGTAGGGACAAAAATGATGAGCCCTGTGGGGTTTGTAGTTCCTGTAGGAAATTTGAATCCAATTCACACCCTGATTATTTAGAGATTGTCCCAACAAATGGGATGATCAGAAAAAATGAGATTGAAAATCTGATTAAAGAAATTTCTTTTAGTCCATTTGAGTCAGAAAGAAAAATCATTTTAATTGATGATGCTGAAAAGATGAATAAGGAAAGTCAAAATGCACTTCTAAAGACTTTAGAAGAACCACCACCTTACATAAATCTAATACTTGTAAGCTCCAACCCTAAACTGCTGTTAAATACAATACTATCTCGAGCTGAGAAAATTCATTTTAAATCTATCAATGCTAACGATATGGTAGAATATCTCATGAAAAAAGAGAATATTCCGCTAGAAAGGGCAAAGCTCATAACAGATTTCTCTCAAGGCTCTATCGGGAGAGCTTTTGAACTTATCAAATCCGATGAGTTTATTAAGTTAAGAGATGATGTGGTAAGCTTAGTGGATAATTGTATTTTTGGACGAGAATACATGGTATTTGAAATGGGCGAAAGATTTGCAAAGACAAAAGAAATAGCAAATGAGGTACTATTAATACTTCTTATACATTTGAGAGATGTTTATTTTTACAAAATCACCCAAGATGAGAGATTTTTGATAAACAAAGATAAAATAGAGTTTATTAAAAAACATTCGATTTTGGAATTTGAGAAAATAAATGATATAATAGAGAATATATATTATGCTAAAGAGAGCATTGATTTAAATGTAAATAGAGAGCTCTTGATTGAGACATTATTTTTCAACATACAGGAGGAGTATTGATGGTAAAAGTAGTTGGAGTGCGATTTAAAAAATCTGGCAAGATTTATTATTTCGATCCAGATGATTTAGATATAAAACAGAATGATTTTGTCATAGTTGAAACAGCTCGAGGGATAGAATTTGGACTAGCTGTGCTTGGCCCAAAGATGGTTGATGAGTCCGAAATAGTACCACCGCTAAAAAAAGTACTCAGAATTGCGACAGATGAGGATTTTGAAAAATACAGAGAAAACAGAAAAAAAGCGAAAGAAGCTTTGAAGATATGTGAAGAAAAATCAAAAGAACATGGACTAGATATGAAGTTGATCGATGCTGAATTCACTTTTGATGAAAATAAAGTTATATTTTACTTTACGGCTGATGGAAGAATAGATTTTAGAGAATTAGTGAAAGACTTAGCCTCTATTTTCAGGATGAGAATTGAGCTAAGGCAAATCGGCGTAAGGGATGAATCTAAGATGATAGGTGGACTAGGACCATGCGGACAACCTGTGTGCTGCTCTAGATTTTTATCTGAATTCACACCTGTTTCAATAAACATGGCAAAAGAGCAGAGCCTGTCTTTAAATCCTACAAAGATATCAGGGCTATGTGGAAGACTTATGTGCTGCTTAAAGTATGAAGAAGAAGCTTACAGAGATATTTTAAAGTGTATGCCTGAAATCGGTCAAATCATAAAAACTGAACTAGGTGAAGGGGTAGTAGTAGACAGGCAAACTATACAGAGCAAAGTAAAGGCGAAAGTTAAATTAGAAGATGGCACTGAGGACTTACTGTATTTTCATTTAAACGAAATAGAGATAACTGATAAATTTGATCAAAGTTATAAGAAAACAGAAGAAAAAATAGATGAGGAAGTTAAATTATTAGAAGAATAATTTACTTTTAATTTTAATGTTTTTCTGTTAGAATATAGTCAAACAATAAAACATCTTGGAGGTGTAAAAAAATGGCATACAAAATTACTGAAGACTGCATTGCATGTGGAGCATGCGAACCAGAATGCCCAGAAGGAGCAATAAGCCCTGGCGACATCTATGTAATAGACCCAGCAAAATGCACTGACTGTGGGACTTGCGCTAGTGTTTGCCCTGTTGATGCACCACAACCAGAGTAGTACTTATTAAACTAAAAGACCCTTTTGGGTCTTTTTGTGTATAGGAGAGGAATATGGATTTAAAAAAAGATTTAAGAAATATACAATTAGATTATGTGCCGGGAACAGATTATAAGATATATCAAGATAGAGATAGTTTCTCATTTGGCGTCGACTCCATAATTCTTTCGAGCTTTGCAAAACCAAAAGGGGTAGTATTCGACTTAGGTACAGGAAATGGAATCATACCATTGAGGATTGTAAATAAAAGTGAAGTGGAAAAAATATACGGAGTAGAAATACAAAGAGAAGTTTATGAACTGGCAAAAAAGAGCATTGAGATTAACAACTTAACTGATAAAATAGAATTGATAAATGAAGATATCAATAATTTGCCGAGCTTATTTCCTAAATCCTGTGTAGACACCATAATCACTAACCCACCTTACATGAAATTGGGAAATGCTCTGATAAATGAGAGTAAAAACCACGCAATAGCAAGACACGAGATTTACATATCATTGGAAAAACTGATTGAGATCGCTAATTATTTATTGAAACCAAACGGAAAAATTTTTATGATCCACAGGCCAAATAGAATGGTAGATGTGATTTACTTTATGAGGCATTATAAACTCGAACCTAAGTGCTTGAGAATGATAAAACCCAAGCCTTCTCTTAGCCCAAATCTTTTCTTAGTAGAAGGGGTAAAAGGCGGCAATAGAGAATTGAAAGTATTAAATGAGTTATCAGTACACGATGAAGACGGGAAATACACAAAAGAATTATTAGAAATGTATAAATAGGAGATAAAAATGGCAGGAACACTATATATTTGTCCAACCCCCATTGGGAACTTAAAAGACATGACATTTAGAATTATAGACACTTTGAAAGAAGTCGACTTGATTGCGGCAGAGGATACTAGGCATTCTATAAAGCTGCTAAATCATTTTGAAATAAAAAAACCAATGACTAGTTACCATAAGTACAATATCGCACAAAAAAGTGACTATTTAATCAATAAATTAAAAGAGGGCTTAGACATTGCTCTCATTTCAGACGCAGGCATGCCCGGTATATCTGATCCCGGAGAAGAACTCATAAGACTAGCCATAAAGGAGAATATAGATGTAGTTGTACTACCCGGACCAAGTGCGTTTTTATTAGCTTTAGTAAAATCAGGATTGCCTACAAATAGATTTTGCTTTGAAGGGTTTTTACCATCAAAGAGCAATGATAGGAAGAAAAGACTCATGGAAATAAAAGAAGAACAAAGGACGATGGTTTTTTATGAAGCCCCGCATAGGATAATTGAGTTTTTAGAAGATATGAAAGAGATTTTCGGGGATAGGTCGATTTCTGTGTCAAGAGAGCTGACTAAGATGTATGAGGAAACACTAAGGGGCAAAATAAGTGAAATCCTTTCAGACATTAAGGACAGAGAGTTAAAAGGGGAAATAGTAGTTGTTGCTGAAGGATATAAAAGTGAAGAGAAGGAAGTTAATATAAAGGCTGAATTAGAAAAGCTAAGAGAAAAGGGCATCTCAAACAAAAAAGCGGTTGAAATGGTAGCTAAAGAATTTAACTTGCCCAAAAATAGAGTATATAAAGAGAGTTTAGATAAATAAAAAAAAGCACTTATTTCTAAGTGCTTTAAGCCCTATTTCTTGGATAATTCTTTAATGCAATTTGGGCATACATTTTTGCCTCTATACTCGATGACATCCTTAGTTTCATTGCAGAAAACACAAGAAGGAGAGAACTTTCTTAAGATTATTTTGTCATCTTCTACAAATATTTCCAAAGGATCTTTGACATTTATGTCTAAAGTTCTTCTCAGCTCTATTGGAATTACAACTCTGCCGAGCTCATCAACTTTTCTAACTATGCCTGTTGATTTCATATTACCACCTCCTGTGGATTTACATAACTACTTACTATAAGATTAACATATTTGTAAAATAAAGTCAATGCTTTTTCATAATAAAATATTAAAGCGGGTGAAGATATGCTTTCCATAAATGATGAGTTAAAATCAAAGCTAACAGACTTAAATGGAGCGATTGCCAAAAAATATTCTCCAATATTTAGCAATAACTTTGACATGAAAATTTTTTTAGAGCAAAATATTGGCACAATAGTGAATTTAGAAAAACTCAGCGAAAAAGAGCTGTCTAAAATAAAAGAAAAAGGTGGATTAGTCGCAGTGGATGGCTCTACAAACAGAAAGGGGGGCAGTTTTCCTCACTACATAGAGTTATATCAAGGACTTGCTAAATCTACAAACCAAGATGTGGAAGATGTGTATCTTACTGATATATACACGCCTATATTATCAGACATAAAGGAAAATCCACTTGAAGATGAAGAAGAAACAGATGAAAAGAACAGAAGACTAGCTCAAATAGAAGTGAAAGCAGCACTTGAAAGCGTAAAAAAAAGGCCGCCTTATGCTTTGGTGATGGATGGCGGGCTCATAAGATACACAATCTACGCAAAAGAGCTTTGGGAGGAGCTTGTTGAGTTCTGTTTATTAAATGATGTGATATTATTTGGTACTATAAAAGATATCAAGACAAAAATAATCGGAGAAGAGCTAAAGAATATATATAAAGATTTAAAAGGCCCATTATATGACAGAGAAATACTCTTTGGCTTTCTTCAATATAAAGAGATGTTAACTATATATGACGAATTGAACAAGAAGGAACAAAGCGGATTTAGCTCTGGATTTTTAAGGAGCTCATTAAGTCCCAACATAGTGGGAATTGATATAATAGAAGAGCAAAGGCATCTCTTAATTGATATGGCAAAGCTTATAGTAACTTTAACTCCAGAAAATTCGAGAGGAGTTCCACTATTTTTAGATATTGTAGACAAAGAAGTGAAAATAACCGATGATCTAATCGAAGCACTATTGGAGAGATACTTAGATAGAGATATATATGAGAGATTATTTGTATCGGAAAGGGACAAGAGAAATCTTTAAGGGGTGAAATAATGAAAGTATTGGGCATAACAACACAGCAAGAATTTTTTGCAGGCTCAAAAGAGCGAAATTTCAGAATAAATGAATTTTTAGTAGTGGAAGATAAACAGGGAGATTTAATAGCAGAAGTGGTAGAAGCTCAAACTTTTAACAGGTATATACCGCTAAATGTGTATGGGGATTTTGTAGACGCCTCAGTTATAGAGAGCATGAAAGCACTTGGATATGATGTAGATGAAGAGACTATATATGTTGCGAAACTGAGGTTGCTAGAAGAAGCATTGTACCCTGTTGAAACGGGCTCTGATGTGAGAGTACCTAAATTTAGTGAAATAAAAAACCTTATGCTCAGGACAAAAAAAGAAGAAGGGCTCTGCTTAGGAGTTATCAGAAATACAGATAGTCTATATGAGGAATGCGAAGATGAATTTAAAGATCTGCTCTACACTTTTGAAGAGAAGGGTCTAGTTAAGCAAAGGGAATTGCCTTATATAATGGACTTAAAATCAATGCATCAGTACCCACACATAGGAGTGTTCGGGGGGTCTGGATCGGGAAAATCTTTTGGCCTTAGGGTATTATTAGAAGAACTCATGCAAAAAGAAATTCCAACAATTGTTTTAGACCCCCACTATGAAATGGATTTTTCAGATTGTCCAGATTATTTTAAAGATGAAAAAAGAGATTTTAATGCTAAGTTTAAATGCCTCCAAGTAGGTTTGCATGTAGGAGTTAAATTTGAGGACTTAACCGCTGGGGATTTAAAAAATTTACTGGATGCTTCAAGCCCTCTATCAGACGCTATGAACAATGTTGTAGATGTGCTGTTTAAAAACAAAGACTCATATTTAAGCTTTTCTAACAGATTGCAAGCTCTCACAGAAGCACAGGAAGAAGGCTCTGTTCAGAGAATACAGCAAAAGATTGATAATGCTAAAAACAATGATGAAAAAGACGCTTGGGAGGTAAGAAAAGATCTTTTCATACAATATGACAAAACTTGTCCTTATAACTCTGTAAAAGGCATTTTGTGGAGACTGAGAAGGCTGTATAACGAGGGCATATTTTCAAAAGATTCAAGAGATATCGAGAACTATTTAAAAGACGGGTTTTTAGTTATCATACAGGGAAGCACGAGAATTTTACAAGTATACAGCACATATCTATTAAATAACATATATCATAAGAGAAGAGAATACAAAGATGCTCAATACAAAAAAGCTGCAGCAGAGTATTTTCCGCCCTTTATTGTGGTGACTGATGAAGCACATAATTTTGCACCAAAAGGATATGAATCCCCTTCAAAATCCATATTGAAAGAAATCTCTCAAGAAGGAAGAAAATACGGAGTATTTTTAGCTCTCGCAACACAAAGGCCTACGCTTTTAGATGAGACTATCACTGCACAATTAAATACAAAACTCATTTTTAGAACTGTACGTGCATCAGATATAGATACTATAAAAGAAGAAACTGATATAACAAGTGAAGAAGCTAAGAGATTACCCTACTTAAGGACAGGAGATGTCTTTATATCTTCAGCAGTTGTGGGGCGTACTATTTTTGCAAGAATAAGAGCTGCATATACAGTAAGCCCCCATACTCAAAATCCATTTGATGAATTAAAACAGAAAAAAAATGAAGATGACGAGAAATTCATGAGAATAATATCAAATAAGCTCCCTATTTCAGAAATGGATCTTTTAATTGCAACTATGGAAATAGAAAGAGATGAGAAGATAACACTTACACAAGATGAATTAATACAAAAGTTAGAAAATCTCTATAAAAAGAACTTGATAGGAAGAGAATCTACTCCTTTTGGGTATAGATATATCAAACTTTAATTTAAATTGTCACTGAGGAGGGGTAAAAAAAATGAGCGATGTAAAATATTACTACCCTAAAGAAGGAGAACTGGACGCCTATTTATTTCATGAAGGCACCTTTTATAAAGCTTATGAATTCATGGGAGCTCACCCATATAAAAAGAGAAATTTTCATGGTTACCGATTTGTCGTGTGGGCGCCTAGAGCAAGAGAAATTTATTTGACGGGAGATTTCAATGAATGGGACGAAACATCACTCCCAATGCAGAGAATTGAAAACAGCGGGCTTTGGCATATAGCGGTTGAAGGAGTGGAAGAATACGACAAATATAAATACAGAATCATAACAGAACAAGGAGAAGTAAGATATAAAGCTGACCCATTTGCCTTTCATTCAGATACAAGACCATTTACTGACTCAAAAGTATATGACATAAAAGGATATAAATGGAATGACAGACAATGGCTCAAAAAGAGAGGAGAAAACCTCTACAACAGACCCATTTCGATTTATGAGGTACATTTGCTATCATGGAAGCAAAAAGAAGGAGGGATAGTTTACTCTTACAGAGAACTTGCTAAAGAACTAGTGAACTATGTCAAAAAAATGGGATATACTCATATAGAGCTATTGCCCATAACAGAGCACCCTCTCGATGCTTCGTGGGGGTATCAGACCACAGGGTATTTCGCACCAACAAGCCGTTTTGGAACACCTAAAGATTTTATGTATTTTGTTGACGAATGCCACAGAAACGACATTGGCGTGATTCTAGACTGGGTACCTGCTCACTTTTGCAAAGATGATTTCGGATTAGCTAGATTTGACGGAACATATCTGTATGAGTCTTTAGATAGAGCTAAAGCAGAAAATGAACAATGGGGTACTTTGAACTTTGATTACACTAAACCTGAAGTTCATTCATTTTTGATATCCAATGCTATTTATTGGCACGATTATTACCACATAGACGGACTTAGAATAGACGCTGTAGCATATATGCTCTATCTAGACTTCGGTGGGAAGAACTTAAGAAACATCTATGGCGGCAGAGAAAACTTAGAAGCTATTGACTTCATAAAGAAACTAAATTCCACAGTTTTTAAATACTATCCAGATACAATGATGATTGCTGAAGAATCCACTGCGTGGCCAAAAGTTACATATCCAGTTGATGATGGCGGGCTTGGATTTAATTTCAAGTGGAACATGGGTTGGATGAATGACATATTAAAGTACATGGAACTTGACCCTCTCTTTAGAAAAGACCATCACAATGCCCTCACATTTAGCATGATGTATGCATTTTCAGAAAACTACATCTTGCCTTTAAGTCATGATGAAGTTGTGCATGGGAAAAAGTCTTTAATCGACAGGATGCCTGGCTATTACGAGGATAAATTTGCTAATCTAAGGCTTTTATATCAATACATGTACGCTCATCCGGGTAAAAAACTGCTGTTTATGGGAGGAGAATTTGGACAGTTCATTGAATGGAGATTTTACGAGAGCTTAGAGTGGCATTTATTAGGCTTTGAAAAACACCAAAAACTCCAAAAATTTGTACAGGACTTGAATAAATTATATAAAGAGGAATCTTGCCTTTATGATATAGATAATAGTTATGAAGGCTTTACATGGATTGAAAATGACAATTATTTAGAAAGTATAATCTCATTTGAGAGAATAAATAAAAAAGGCGAAAGACTTATTGCGATATTCAACTTTACTCCTGTGCCAAGAGAAAACTATCCTATTGGAGTGCTTGAAGAAGGGGTTTATCAGATAATACTCACAAGTGATCACCAAAGATATGGAGGCAATACTAAGAGAGTTAAGAGCTACAAGACAAAAAATGAGTCTTTTCATGGCAGAGATCAAAGCATAAGGGTTGATTTACCTCCTCTTGGAGGAATGTATCTTAAGAAAAGAGAGTCAAAAATCTAGGAGGGATAATATGAAAAAAGGCAAAATTGTAGCCATGCTTTTAGCAGGTGGACAGGGAACTAGATTAAAAGAGCTCACTAAAAACATAGCAAAACCTGCGGTTCCATTTGGAGGCAAGTACAGGATCATCGACTTTGCGCTTAGCAATGCAGCAAACTCTGGGATTGAAGACATCGGGGTATTGACTCAGTACAAACCATTTATATTAAACTCTCACATAGGAATAGGAACAGCTTGGGATTACGACAGAAATGTAGGGGGGTTAAGAATACTCCAACCATTCATGTCGGAAAAAGGCGGCAGATGGTACAGAGGGACTGCAAATGCAATTTATGAAAATATGAATTTCATAGATGAATTAGACCCAGAATATGTGCTTGTACTTTCTGGCGACCATATCTATAAAATGAATTACAACGATTTGTTAGATGCGCATAAACAAAAAAATGCCGATGTAACTATAGCTGTGCTTACTGTGCCATTGGAAGAAACAAATAGATTTGGAATAATCAATGTAGATGATGACAATAGGATAGTTGAATTTGAAGAAAAACCTAAAAAAGCAAAGAGCAATTTAGCTAGTATGGGAATATATATGTTCAACTGGCCAGTTCTTAGAGAATACTTAATTAAAGACAATGAAGACAAGACTTCAGACAACGATTTTGGCAAAAATGTGCTCCCTCTAATGCTAAGAGAAAATAAAAAAATGTACACATGGGAGTTTAAAGGGTATTGGAAAGACGTAGGGACAGTAAAGAGCTATTGGGAAGCGAATATGGATTTATTAAACCCTGATAATACTTTAAATCTTTATGATAGAGATTGGAGAATATATACAAGGACAAGAAATCTCCCTCCTCAATATATTCACAAATCCTCTAAAGTCGTAAACTCTATGATAAATGAAGGCTGTTATATTGAAGGCACAGTTGAAAAGAGTGTACTCTTTGGAGATGTAATAGTTGAAAAGGGAGCAGTCGTCAAAAATTCTGTAATATTGTCCAATTCGGTGATAAAAAAAGACGCAAAAGTTTACAATGCAGTGGTAATGGAGGATGTTACAGTCGAAAGCGGTAAAGAAATTGGGCTGGATGATGGTTTTAAGATTTACATGGTAACAAATGACAAGGTAGTAGCAGAATAAGGAGGGAGAAAAATGGTAAGAAGCCTTGGGATTATAAGCACTGCAAATATAGAAAACAACTTTGGAGTACTCTGCAAACACAGACCTGTCTATATGCTGCCTTATGGCGGCAGGTATAGGCTGATAGACTTTAGCCTATCGAATATGGTCAACCATGGCATCAGGACTGTTGCAGTATATACAGGAGAGAAGATAAGGTCTACAATGGATCACCTTGGAGATGGCAAACCATGGGATTTAAACAGGAGAATAAATGGGCTTTACATTGTACCTCCGATAACACAGGATTACACCATAAGCAGATATGGAGATATTCCACACTTTTTTAGTACTTTAGAGTTTATTGAACAAGTAAAAGAGAAGGTAATTTTAATAAATGAACCCAATATAATTGCAAAGGTGGATCTAGACGATGCGATGGAGCATTTTCTTGAAACCGACGCAGACATAACATTGTTCTACAAGAGAATACATGATCCATTAGGAAACTATATAAATTGTGAAAAGATAAGTATTTCTGAAGATGGAGATATGATAAATATAGGTTTAAATCTTGGAACGGAAATTGACTTTAACATGTATTTGAGAATGGGATACATCAAAAAAGAAGTGTTTGTAAAACTTGTAAAAGAGTCGATAGAAAAGGGAGACGCAGACTACATTCAAGAGGCGATCATAAAAAACAGACACAAATACAAGATAAACACCTACGAATTCAAAGGGCATGTGGAAAATATAAGAAATCTCAAAACCTATTATGACGCAAACATGAATTTGTTAAAGCGAAGCATCTCGAACGCGGTTTTTCAAGAAAATGGAGTTGTGCTTACAAAGTCAAAAGATGAACCTTCAACCATATACACCGATAGCGCTCAGGTACAAAATTCATTAATCGCAAATGGCTGCATAATTGAGGGGAAAGTTGAGAATTCAATAATATTTAGAGGTGTAAGAGTAGGTAAAAATGCAATCGTCAGAAACTCGGTTGTCATGCAAAAATCAGAGATTTTGGAAAACGCCTCTGTGGTAAATTCAATTTTAGACAAACAAGTCATAATCACAGAAGGGGTAAGGATAGCAGGCACTAGATCCATACCTTATGTAGTTGAGAAAAATCAGATAATTGGAAGGGATTGAAGCAGTATGAATATCGTATATGTATCCTCTGAAGCAGCGCCATTTATTAAAACTGGTGGGTTGGCTGATGTTGCAGGATCATTACCTAAAGCTATTAGAAAAAAAGGACAAAAAATATCATTAGTTCTTCCTTTGTATTCTCAAATTGATGATAAATACAGAGAAAAAATGGTAAAAGTAAAACACTTCTATGTCGATTTACAATGGAGACATATTTACGCAGGTGTCTTTAGATACGAAGATGATGAACTAGATGTGTATTTTATTGACAACGAATATTACTTTAAAAGAGAAGGCCTTTATGGGCATTTTGACGATGGCGAGAGATTTACATTTTTTAACAAAGCAGTCTGCCAGCTGTTAAAAGAGCTAGAATTAAAGCCCGATATCGTACATGCAAATGATTGGCACACAGGGCTACTCCCTCTTTATATCAAGGACTTTGCCAAAGGGGATCCATACTATAAAGACATAAAAAGCGTATTCACAATTCACAATTTAAAATACCAAGGAGTTTTTGACAAAGAACTACTTTTCATAGCGGGATTAAGCTTTGAGTACTTCACAATGGATGGATTAGAATTTTATGATAAAGTAAATTTTTTAAAGGCGGGAATTGTTTATTCTGATGCTTTGACTACGGTATCAAAGACTTATGCAGAAGAGATCAGATATGATTTTTACGGAGAAAATCTCCAAGGTATCATAAGAAAACACGAACATAAACTAGTAGGCATAGTAAATGGAATAGATTATGACGTATACAACCCTGAAACTGACAAAAACATACCTTTTAATTATTCTGTTGACAATTTAGAAAATAAGAAGAAAAATAAACTAGAACTGCAAAAGCTGTATAATTTACCTCAAGATGAAAATATACCTCTCATATCAATAGTATCTAGATTGGTAAGTTCAAAAGGATTTGACCTTGTGAGATATATATTAGAAGAAATTTTACAAGAAGATGTCCAGCTTGTAGTTTTGGGGACTGGAGAAAGAGAATATGAAGATATGTTTAAAATGTATGCTTGGAAATATGAGAAAAAATTGAGTGCACACATATATTTTAATCAAAAAGAATCTCACTTAGTATACGCAGGCTCAGATATATTTCTCATGCCTTCGCTATTTGAACCTTGTGGCATATCACAGCTAATAGCGATGAGATATGGGACGATACCAGTAGTAAGAGAAACTGGCGGGCTAAAAGACACAGTAATCCCTTACAATAAATACACTGGGGAGGGAACTGGCTTTAGTTTCGCAAATTACAATGCTCATGAGCTCTTATTTGCGATAAAGGAAGCGATTGGCTTGTATAAGCAAAAAGATAAATGGAATAAATTAGTCATACAAGCTATGAAAGCAAAACACGATTGGGAGAATTCGTCAATCGAATACATCAAATTGTACGAATCTCTTTTAAAACAATAGAAGGTGAATGGATGCAAAAGGATTTAAACACTATAAGAAATGATATACAAGACATACTCTATCAGCACCAAGCAACAGTGCTTGAAGAAGCATCAATTGCTGAAATATACAGAGCGACATGCTATTATTTAAGGCAGACTATAGGCAAAAATATTTACGACACAAAAAAGAAAATGGAAGATAAAAAGACAAATGTTTTTTTATCCCTTGAGTATTTGCCTGGAGATTTATTGTTTAAACACATTAACTATATGAATGTTTCAAAAGATATTCAAAGTGCATTATCTAAAGAAGTAATTAACCTCAAATCCCTATTAGAAGAAGATAAGAGCATAGAATTAGGGAAAAGCTACATGGGAATATACACAGATTCATTGATGGATAGTTTTGCTAATTTAAAAATAAATTGCATAGGCTATGGACTATTATACAGAGACGGATACTTTAAACAATTTGTAGATGAGAATGGTCAACACGAGCAGATTGACGATTGGTGGAGCAGAGGAAAAAACTGGCTTTATAAAAAAGAATTCAAATACTCTGTTGATATCTACGGACAGGTAGAAACTCAGTACAGAGATGGAAAATACAGATTTAATCAACTAGACACAAATAAATTAAATATCAGAAGTTATGACCTTCCATATATATCTAAAGACAGTGAATTTTATTTAAAGATAAGACTATTTGACGACTTAAATTATACAAACAAGCTATTGCCTAAGTCAACTACACAATTAGACAGAGAAAAAAAGCTGATTCAAAGGTATATTTTAGTATCGTCCAGTTTAAAAGATGCTATAAGAGAATATTTGAGCACAAATGAATACATTGGTGATTTTTCATCTCGATTCAGGGTGTTATTAGCAGATTCAAATTTACTCATAGCTTTACCTGAATTTATGAGGATATTGTTAGACGAATACGGCTTAGAGTGGGATGAAGCTTGGGAGATAACACAAAACACTTTCACTTACATTAAATTAAAAGAAGACTATTTACAAGCCGAAGGAAATTTGTTGATGAAAGTACTTCCTAGGGTTTGGATGATTTTAGACGAAATTCACCATAGGTATATAAAAAAAATAACCACTGACAATCCTAATGGAGAAATAAAGCAAGAATCAATCCTCTGGGACGGAGAGGTGAGGCTTATAAACTTGGCAAAAGCTACAAATACCAAGATAGATACTATAAACCCTATAATTGCTATATCTCACAGAAAATATCTCCAATTTGCAAACCCTGAACTCTTTGAATTTCTAAATGCTTCAATAAAAGACGATTTATCAAAAGATATCAATAAAATAGGAACAATTTTAAACTTTGCTGATGAGTCTAGTTTTATTGAAGAAATCGGAAAAATAAAGCAAAATCATAAATTTGAATTATCGAAAAAAATATTTGATTATTACCGAGTTAAGATTAATCCTTATGCACTTTTTGATGCTCACATAATTCAAATAGATGAAAAAAACAGGCAATTATTAGAAGTTATTTATATAATAAATGAATATTTAAGTTTAATGGAAAACCCAAATATAGATAAATTACCAAAAGTGTTCTTTATTGCAGGAAAAGCAGATTCAAATGACATGATCGGCAAACTGATAATAAAATTAATATACAAATTATCCTTAAAAATCAACAAGGATTTGACCATTAAAGATAAGTTGAAATTATTTTTTTTAGACGACTATGCCTTGAAAAGCATTGGCACTTTATACACGGGAATTGATCTAGCTCAGTCCCTTGCGACACCTACTAAAGAAAAAGTAAATGCTTTTAAACTCATAAGCATGGTCAATGGAAGCCTTGCAATAGGATCAAAAAACAGATACAATTTAGACTTTTTAAATTCTACAAAAGAGAACATCTATCTATTTGGATCTGAAGAAAAAGAAGTCCAAAATATATATGAGAATAAAACCTACAATTCTCAAGAACTATACTATAAAAACATTGCTCTAAGAAAGAGTGTAGATACTCTAAACGGAGCTTATGGGCTTTTCTTACCAGATGAATTCAAAGAGATATTTGATTTATTAATCAAATTTAACGATATAAATTTAGTATTAAAAGACTTTGAAGATTACAAATCAACAAGGCGAGAAATCGATAAACATTTCTTGAATAAGAGTGAATGGTATGCGAAGACAATTTCTAGCATAGCTTTAATCAGGGAATATTCTTCTGATTCAGTGGTAAAGAGCCAATTCGATTATTTATTTTAAAAAACGGAAGGGGTAACATAGTTTGGAAATGATTTCTAATAAAGAATTAGGAGCAATATACACCACTGAAAGGACTATTTTTAGGACTTTTGCTCCCGATAAAAACAATGTTAAGCTGAGGCTTTTTAAAGATGCGCTTAGCTTAGAGAGTAAAGAGTACAACATGAGAAAGGACAATGATGGTGTATTTGAAGTAGAGGTTTCGGGTGATTTAGATGAATACTTTTACACTTATATAGTTGAAAATGAATTTGAAGTGACAGACCCTTACTCGATAGCTTCAAGCATCAATTCAAATAGATCGTGTGTGATAGATTTATCAAAGACGAATCCGGAGGGATTTTTAGAACATCCAGAGCCTCCGTTAATAAAGCCAACGGATGCAATAATATATGAACTCCATGTCAAGGATTTTACTGCACATACGAGTTCAAATATAAAACACAAAGCCTCATTATACGGAATGACTGAAGAAAATACAAATTATAATGGCTATAAAACTGGCATAGACCATTTAGTAGAACTCGGCATAACTCATGTTCACTTAATGCCGGTATTTGATTATCTTACCGTAAGAGAAGACAGGGAATATACATTTGATGAAGATAACTACAATTGGGGTTATGATCCTGAATTATATAATACAGTTGAAGGGAGCCTTACACTTCATCCAGATGACCCTAAAAAAAGGATATACGAATTCAAAGAAACTGTCATGGCTTTTCACAATAAAGGGATTAAAGTTGTTTTAGATGTTGTATACAATCATACTTTTAGGGGTAAGACTTCAAATTTCAATGTGTTGGCTACTAATTATTACTTTAGACAGTGGCCAGACGGAAGCTTTTCAAATGGATCAGGGTGCGGAAATGAGTTTGATTCGCAAAAGCCTATGGCTAGAAAATTTATCATCGACAGCCTAAAATACTGGGTAAGAGAGTTTAGAGTAGATGGCTTTAGATTTGATTTAATGGCTCTAATCGACATTGACACTATAGAAATTGCAGTAGAAGAGTTGAGAAAAATAAAACCTGATATTTTGATTTATGGAGAGCCTTGGATGGCTGATAGGACTCCATTACCCTCAAATAAGACGACATCTAAAGGAACACAGACTAGGAAATCTTTCGCCTTATTTAATGATAATTTTAGAAATGCGATAAAAGGAGATAATGATGGTTATTTATTAGGATTTGCGCAGGGAAATTTAGATGAGAAAAGAAATGTAGAAACAGGCATTGCCGGAAGCATATTTTATGATCCTGCACGAATAGGCTTTACACAAAAAGCTCGTGAAACTATCAACTACGTAAACTCACATGACAATTTGATCTTACAAGATAAACTGTTAAAAGTATTTCCGCAAAAAACTGAAGAAGAAATAAAGACTTACAACAAATTTGTCCACTCTATACTGTTTTTATCCCAAGGGATACCCTTTATTCATGCCGGAAATGAATTCTTGAGAAGTAAAAAAGGCAACCACAACACCTACAACGCTCCCTTGAGCATCAATGCGATAGATTGGTCGCTTAAAGAAAAAAATATTGATGTGTTCAACTATATAAAAGACTTAATTGAATTTAGAAAATCTCATTCAGCATTTAGACTAGACAATGGAGAAGAGATAAGGGATAGATTAAAGTTTTTCGACCATGTCGAGTATTGTCCAACAATAGCTTACACAATCAAAGAAAATGGGAATTACATTCTAGTTGTTCACAATGCAAATTCAACTCCGTGTTTGCTCACTTATCAAATCCTAAAAAAACACATCGTTGAAAAATACAAAGACGAATTTAAAGACATGACTGTTGATCTCATATTTGATGAACACGGAATTGTAAGAAACAACACAAATCTAAATCACGCTAATGGAGTACAAACACAGGCAATTTCAACATATGCATATAAAGTAAAAACAATTAGATAAAAAAAATTCGGGACTGATCCCGAATTTTTACTCTAGAATGTAAACTTTCACTTGTCTTCTGCCAAAATTTTTAACTTCCCAAGATGTTTTAAAGAATAAATCTATTTTGTTGCCTTTAATGGCTCCTCCTACATCTTCAGCTATAGCAAATCCATAATCTTTCGATCCATCGAGTGACTCTATGTAGAGCCTTGTGCCTAGAGGGATTACTCTTGGATCTACAGCAACTGTTCCAGGACGAGCATAAGTGCCTGTAGCAGTTAAACCGTAACCGGCTTGACCAGGATATTTTCCTGTACTTGCATATGAATTATCATATGCTGTGGCAGTCATGATAATTGACTTTTTAAATCTTGTGCTGCCACGTGATGTAGTAATGATATTTTTTGTACCTTTTTCAACGACTTGAGTCACTGGTTCTTCGATGATCTTATCACTTAAGACTACGCTTGATACGAGGATACCATTTACATATTTTTCCTTTACTTGAGTTCTCTTCAAACCTTCTTTTCCCTTTTGAAGCGTTTTTAGAGTTCCTATCTCCATTTTAGAATTAGAAATAACTTGTTTTTCAAAAGGTAATTTTGTATCTGTAGTTATGATTTTTTCTTCTACTCTGTAAACTTCAATCTCTCCATTGTCATTTACAGCAGCATTTAATGCAGGGTCAGTTTCATCCTGCGGATTTAATTTTATATCAGCTTCTCTTAAAATGTCTTTAGTAATTGTTTCGATGGTGGTTATTTTTATGCTCTTACCATCTACTTTAATAGTGTAATCTTTTGGATTTTTTATGATAATCTCTAAGTTGTTTTCAAGCTCTGTGTCTAGTGAAGGACTTACATAAGCACCTTCTTCAACAACAATTCCCTCTTCATCAATTAACTCTTTTACCGTCTGTGAGTAAGTGGTTAAAGTTTTAACTTCACCATCTACATTTAAAGTGACATCGCTTTTTTGTAAAAATGTCATTCCCAAAGACAGTAACATTGCTATAGCTAAGAGTACGAGGACTGTGATTTTACTGAATGAATCAGTTTTTAATCTGTCCATACTTTCCTCCTTAATTTTATTACAAAAAGATTAAATTTTGTAACCCATTTGTAACTTTTTAGACTATTTTAGTATTCTAAACGATTATTCAAAACTTGTCAAATTTTTGAGTAAATAGACGCAATATTCTAAAAAAATAAGACTGTTCATTATCTTGACAAAGCTCATAGATTAGCTATAATATAGATATTAATACGATGGCGAATCCTTCGTCTCTATCGAGATTGAAGGATTTTTTATTAAGGCTAAGAAAGGGAGATGGAAATGAATAAATATTATCTCACTACACCGATTTATTATCCGAGCGACAATCTTCACATAGGGCATACTTATACAACTATTGCTGCAGATACTATAAAGAAATATAAAAAATTAAAAGGCTACGATGTATTCTTTACCACAGGTACTGATGAACATGGGCAGAAAATACAGGAAAAAGCAAAGGAAAATAACGTTACTCCAAAAGAATATGTAGATGGCATAGTAAAAGACATAAAAAAACTTTGGGAGCTGCTTGAGATTGATTATGATTTCTTCAGGAGATCGACTGATCCAGATCATGAGAAAACCGTGCAGAAAATATTCACGAAATTATATGAAAAAGATGAAATATATAAATCATTTTATGAAGGCTACTACTGTACTCCGTGTGAGTCTTTCTGGTCAAAGAGCCAATTAGTAGACGGGAATAAGTGCCCTGATTGTGGGAGAGAAACTCATATAGAAAGGGAAGAAACTTACTTTTTTAGACTTTCTAAATACAGAGATAGACTTTTGAAACTCTATGAAGATAACCCAGATTTCATTCAACCCGAATCCAGAAAAAACGAGATGATAAACAATTTTCTAAAAGATGGGCTTGAAGATTTAAGCGTATCTAGAAGTACATTTGACTGGGGTATAAAAGTACCATTTGACGAAAAACATGTAATATACGTATGGATCGACGCATTATCTTGTTATCTCACAGCTTTGGGATATGAAACAGACAACGATGAGAACTTTAAAAAATTCTGGCCTGCTGATGTTCATCTTGTTGGAAAAGAGATAGTGAGATTTCACACGATAATTTGGCCAGCTCTACTCATGGCATTGGATTTGCCATTGCCTAAAAAAGTATTTGGACATGGATGGATTTTATTTGATGACGACAAGATGTCAAAATCAAAGGGAAATGTCATTTACCCTGAACCAATCATAGAACTTTATGGGGTAGATGCATTTAAATATTTTCTATTAAGAGAATTCTCTTTTGGACAAGATGGCTCATTTTCCAGAGAGAAATTCTTACAAAGGCTCAATTCAGATCTAGCAAATGATTTGGGAAACCTTGTTAGCAGAACCATTACGATGATAGAAAAATACAATGACTCTTTCATACCTAAGCCAGTGCTGGAAGCTAATATAGATAATGAACTAAAAGACTTAGCGAGTGCAACATATAAAAAAGTTGATGAATATATGGAAGTATTTAATTTTTCAAATGCACTTGAAGAAATATGGAAGCTCATCAGGAGGACAAATAAATACGTAGACGAAACTATGCCTTGGATACTAGCAAAGGAAAACGAAAATGAAAGATTAAACACTGTGCTATATAATTTAGCTGAAAGTTTAAGAACTGTTGCGGTTTTGTTAAATCCATTCATGACAAACACTTCAAAGATAATCCTAAATCAACTTGGCTTAACAGAGAGCTTCGCATGGGAAGATGCAAGTTCTTGGGGGAAATTAGAACCTGGTTTAAAAGTAAATAAACAACCGATCATGTTCCCAAGATTAGACATTGAAAAAGAATTAGTAAAGCTTGAAAAAGCAAACTCTGATTTAATAGAAAAAAGAAAAGCTTTAAAGGAGAAGAAAAAAATGGAAGAAAACAAAGAGATTAAGGAAGAAAAAACAGTAGAAAAAGAAGAAGAAATCATCACAATAGATGATTTTGCTAAAGTGAAATTAAAGGTCGCAAAAGTAATAGATTGCACAAATCATCCAAAGGCTGACAAACTATTGGTATTGACACTAAAAATTGGAGAAGAAACCAGAACTGTAGTATCAGGGATTAAAGAATACTATAAACCTGAAGATTTGATTGGCAAGAAAGTTATAGTTGTAGCAAATTTAAAACCAGTTAAATTAAGAGGCATAGAATCAAAGGGCATGATACTAGCAGCTGAAGATGAAAATGGAAATTTAACTTTGCTCTCAACATTAGATGAAATTGATGATGGGGCGACGATATCGTAATAGGGAGAAGAAATATGTTTATTGATAGCCATGCACATTTAGACGATGAAAGATTTGACGACGATAGAGAAACAGTAATAAAAAATTTAAAAGCTGACCAAATTGACATAGTTATAAACATCGGAGCTGATATAGCTTCAAGTAAAAGCACCTCCTCCTTAGCTCAGACTTATGACAACATATACTCTGTTGTTGGAGTACATCCGCATTCAGTAAGTGAACTTGTAGGATTGGGACTAGATGAGATAGAAAATTTATCCAGACATGAAAAAACTGTTGCTATTGGAGAAATAGGCCTAGACTATTACTATGAAAACTCGCCAAAAAATCTTCAAAAAGAGTATTTCATAGAACAGATTAGATTGGCAAAAAAACTTGATTTGCCGATAGTCATTCACTCGAGAGAAGCAGTAAAAGACACTTTAGACATCATAAAATCCGAAAAAAGCTCAAATTTAAGGGGTGTCATGCATTGCTTTTCAAGCAGCGTAGAAATAGCAAAAGAGTATATCAAACTCGGATTTTATATAGCAATTGGAGGAGTAGTAACATTTAAAAATGCTAGAGTCACAAAAGAGGTCGCTAAATACGTGCCATTAGAAAGCTTACTCATAGAAACTGATTGCCCTTATTTAGCACCTGAACCTTTTAGAGGCAAGAGAAATGAGCCAAAATACATTAAATACACAGCAGAAGAAATAGCTAAAATTAAAGAGGTCGACTTAGAAAAAATAGCATATAGCACAAGTATAAATGCAAAGAAGCTCTTTAACATAAAAATTGGTGATGTAAATGATTAAAGAAGTCATCGTAGTAGAGGGAAAAGATGACATAGCAAAAGTGAAATCTGCAATCGAATGTGAATGCATTGCTACAAATGGTTTTGCATATGGTAAAAAATTTATCAACATACTAAAAACAATAGACAGAGAAAGAGGAATAATAATATTCACAGATCCTGACTATCAGGGAGAAAAGATAAGGCGAGAATTAAAAAAATTATTTCCAAATGCAAAACAGGCATTTTTATCCCAAGAAAAAGCGCTAAAAGATGGAGATATCGGCATAGAAAATGCAAATAAAGAAGACATAATAGAGGCGATAAAAAAAGCAAGGCCTACTCTGATTGATAAAGAAGAGAGATTTACAGTTAAAGACATGATAGCAAATAATCTATCAAACGGAAAAGATGCAAAGAAAAGAAGAGAAAAGTTAGGGAACACATTAGGGATAGGCTATGCAAATTCAAAGACCTTTCTCTTGAGATTAAATGCTTTTGGGATAACCCAAGAAGAATTTGTAGACGCTTTAAAAAGGATAGATGACGATGCAGAATAAAAGACTTTATTCACCTAATCAAATAAAAGACATATTAGAACGTCATGGGTTTAATTTTTCAAAAGCACTTGGGCAAAATTTTTTAATCGATGGCAATATAGTAAGAAAAATAAGGATTGCAGCAAGAGTTGACAAAAACACAAATGTACTTGAGATTGGTCCGGGAATAGGCACGCTCACTGAAGAATTAGCTTCTAGTGCTAAAAGAGTTGTCGCTGTGGAATTAGACGAGAGATTAAAGCCCATTTTAGAAGAAACTTTATCAGACTTTGAAAATGTGAAAGTTATTTTTTCTGATGTTTTAAAACTCGACTTAAAAGAAATGATTGAAAGGGAATTCAATGGAGAGAGGATTTCGGTAGTTGCTAATCTTCCGTATTATGTAACCACACCGATATTAGAAAAGCTATTTGAAAGTGATCTTCCAATTGATTTAATCACAGTAATGGTTCAAAAAGAAGTAGCACTCAGAATGACTGCAAAGCCAGGCTCAAAAGATTACAGTTCCCTGTCTGTTTTTATTAAGTTTTACTCTGAACCTAAGATAGAGTTTAAAGTTCCAAACACTGTTTTTATGCCCAAACCTAAAGTCGACAGTGCAGTAGTAAAAATGGAGTTAGATAAAAAATACGATGTGAATAGAGAACTCTTCTTTAAAATTGTAAAAGCTGCTTTTTCAAAGAGAAGAAAGACCATAATAAACGCTCTATCGAGCTACGAAGATTTAGGGATACAAAAAGATGATATTAGAGGAGTCTTGATCTTAGCTGATATAGATGAAAATAAAAGAGCAGAGGATCTATCGATAGAAGATTATTTAAAACTCACTAAATTATTCGAATTGAGTTTAAAAACAGGATTTCAGGGTATTAAAAGACTGTATTGACAAGTATACCCTATGGGGGTATAATTATACTTGTAAAATGTATTTATTATATTGGAGGAGATAATTATGAAAAATGTTGTAGTATATACAAGCAGCACCTGCCCATATTGCACTATGGCAAAAAACCATTTAAAAGAAAAAGGCATAGACTTTGTTGAAAAAAATGTTTCAACTGACAATGAAGCTAGAAAAGAACTTATGTCAATGGGTCATATGGGAGTACCTGTCATTTTGATTGATGGGGAAGAAATTGTAGGATTTGACAAAGACAGAATAGACGCTCTTTTAGGAGCATAAAAAATATGGGGTAGAATTTCTACCCCATATTTTTTATGCGTTTAGATCTTTCATAAGGCTGTTTAAATCAAGACCATGAACCATAGCTGCTTCTTCAAGGCTTTCCATTTGGCTTGAAGGGCATCCTACACAGCCCATTCCATGTCTAAGAAGTATTTCTATTGCTTCAGGTTTTTTCCTGATAACTTCGCCGATTAGCATATCTTTTTTAATTTCCATATTCAAAACCCCCTTTAATTCATACTATAATACTAGCATATAAATTAAATTTTGGCTAGTGTTTTTTTAAATTGTGATTGTTTCAAAAATCAATATTTGGGAATAATATACATAGGAGGCGATATCATGAGTGATTCAAAAAATAATATAACCTACAAAGCAAATGGTGGAAGTATAATAAAAGTATTACAGAAAACTTAGGGCTGAAAGAAAAAAGGAAGAAAAAAAGATTAGAAGAAGATGAAAAAATAGTAAATAGCATAAAAAGAACATATAACAATATAAATCCAGATTTAATGATAGATATGCCATATATATCATATATATCAAGTACAGAAGGCAAATGGCTTAAAGATATGCTTAGAAGTTCAAGTTTTTAAAGTTTAGTGTAATATGTAAATGATATAACTAAAATGTACAAAAAAGAGAAAATAAAAATGTACAAAATAGCCTATTACATTAGGTTTATTAAGGTAAAGTAAAATTAAAATTACAAATTATTACAATATATGATTATATATATGATTATGGAGTTATTATTCTAATGTTATTTAGAAAATTATTATTAGTTGTTTTCCAACAATTAATTGACTTGTACAAATGTCTATGATACATAAAAGTACTACAAATACGATATCGAAAATTTCTCATTTAGACCTGCGGTTACAGTTACATATATAAGTGGAGACAGAATTCGGGAGTTTAAAAGTCAGTGCATCGTTTCTCAATCTTGCATATAATGAACGACATAGAATGGCATATAGCGGAATGGAGGATAAGTCCAATGGTTTAGTTATTATTGAATCACGCTATTTGCAAAAGTGCATATGGAATTTCTTTGAGGATATGAAACTCGCTAACGATAACAGCAATGTTGTCGAGCCAACTACAACTACTGTAGCATCGGTTATTGTATGGGAAACCATTGATTAAGTAACAGCCGTAACAGAGATTTATATTGTGAAGGATGTTTTCGCTAATATGAGGTATAGAATGGAAATACGAAGGAGGATTCACTATGAATTATAAACAAAATGAAAGATTAAATCAATTGACAGATGAAACTTTAATTATTGGAGTTGACATTGCGAAAGAATTTCATGTAGCAAGAGCACAAGATGTCAGAGGCAAAGAGTTTGGGAAATCAATTAAATTTAATAATTCCCTTTCAGGATATTTAGAATTTGAGAGCTGGATAAATGAAATTAAAGTGGTTGAAGAAATGAATCAGGTAATTATAGGTATGGAGGATAATTATGATTAAAAAACTAATATCATTATTTCTAATTGTTGTTTTTCTTATTCCAAACATAGTAATTGCAGACAATGCTCTTATTAAAGAAGAATTGGTCAATTCTCTTCCTAGAGAAGAGTTGATTAATGTTGCGATTGAGAGAGGAGCAAAAAAAGAAGAACTTGAATCTATGAGTATTTTTTTCCTTGAAGAATTAGTAAAAGATGGAGGGGAAATTGTAAGCTTGAAAACTACTGATTTCATACATGAGGATGACAAATTTATACCAGTAGATGCAGATGATATATCACCATTAGGGACAATAAGCACTTATGATTTCACGTTGACGGTAGGAATTGTTAGGCTAAATAGTCCTGGTTATGATTATTTTAAATTTGTATCTAATGGAAAATGGAGAAATGATCCTGTATGGAGACTTACAGACGTTATAGCCACTTCTTGGTCAGATGAATTTACTTTAATAGATTCGCATTGTACTTACTACGCGTATCAAAATGGAAGTTTGTTTATGGAAGGTTGTACAAGAAACAAAATTGAACCTGAAGCAGGGTTATCTCACAATGTGGATTTAAGATCATACCACACAGATATGGAAGTGCAACAAACTGCTTATGTTCGTAAGCTCGATTCTACTGGATCATTAAATGTAGTAACATCATATGCTCACGAAAAAATAGGGCTTAGTTCAATAACAACTTTATTTGGTCTTAGTGGTAAAAAGCCAACTATTGATTTTTCAGCAGGCTTAGGTAGTACTTTAGATATAGCTGAACCCGATTTTGATTATTATGACTATTAAATTAATCTATTGATATTGCTTTATAATTTTTAATAAAAATTATAAAGCAATAAGTTTAAAAATCAGTAATATATTTATATATTATATGCGATAATTTTACTTGTTTTTCATAATGTATTGAAATTTATAGAAAGGCAAAAGAATGGTTTTTTACCATGATAAGGTAAGGACAAAATGAAAAAATAAGCCTTAAAGAAAAATTGACAGAATACAAATTAAAGAAAGATTATAATAATCAAATGATGTAAAAGAAAAAATCAATAACTAAAAAATATTATTGAGAATTATAGTCTCTACGATAAACCCTTTAGTTAGAATGGATATAGACGAACAAAATTATAGATAAGGTCCATAATTACAATAAATCTTGTTTTGATATTGCCAAAACAAGATTTATTGTAAAATTTATTAAACTGTATTAATATTTTTAGTTTAAAGGAGGTATTTTTATGAAACTTAATTACACAAGAGCTATCCTAATATTTTTTATTGGATTTATTATATCATTTATTGTAGGTGTTATTTTTGATGATGGAGGTATAGCAACAATGACAGCCGTTTGTTATATTGGAGCCATTATAGCTGGTTCAGAGAATAGAAAATCTTAAAATTAATAAAGAGATGTGAGTTTGTTACAAGCTTTTTATCATCGATATTACAAATCAATCTATAGTTTCCAACCCTATATCTCCACTTACCTTTTAAGTTACCTTGAAGTGACTTCCCGTGAATATATGGATCTTCAGAATTTACTAGATTTTACTAATCCAGGACACAGGGTATAAAATTATCTTTATTACCAACTGTAAGTAAAAAAGTGCTTTTATCTTTTGTCTGCATGAATTTGGGCAAAAGTTGTTTTCACACTATCTTCAACCTATTGGATTAACTATGGTTGATCACATCGCAATTGGCTCAAATAGAAATTGTTTAAAATACCAATATTAGGGAATAATATACTTAGGAGGCGATATAATGAGCAATTCAAAAAACAATACAGGTATTTTCGATTTAATTATTAAGATAATAGTATCAGCCGTAGTCTTGGGGATAACCGCATTTTTTACACCGGGGTTTAGCACATCTGGAATATGGACTTTAATAGTTGCTGCTATAGTAATTGGGATATTAAACTGGTTAACTGTAAAAATTGTAGGAGTTAATGCTTCTCCATTTGGGGCAGGTGCAGTAGGTTTTGTTGTAACAGCAGTTGTTTTATATCTAACAAGATATTTTGTTGATGGATACAATATCACTATAGTTGGAGCTATCATTGGTGCTTTAGTATTAGGAATAGTAGATGCAGTACTTCCGGGTAAAAGAGTATAAATATCTTGACAAAACAAAAATAAAGATTTAAAATTAATATACCATATGGGGGTATAGGAGTGATAAAATGAAAATTGTTTTGACTGATTCTGCAAAAGAAGAACTAAAGAAAGTTCTTGAAAGCAGAAAAAATGATGCAAAAGCATTGAGAATTTTTTTAGCAGGCTATGGCTGAAGTGGTCCAAGCTTTGGTATGGCTCTGGACGAGCCAAAAGAGGAAGATGTAGAAGTTGAGGCTGATGGATTTAAATTCTATTTAGAAGATTTAGCTTTTGAGAATTTTGATTCATTTACCATAGACTATAGCAACAATTGGCTAAGACGTGGATTTAGCATTTTGCCAAATGGCATGAGCAAAGAATCTAGTTGTTAAACAAAAAAAGGTGGGTAACCCACCTTTTTTTATGCTATAATATAGTTGCATTTTATTTTGAAAGGAGTGATGGCTGTGGATTCTAGTCCGCTGCCCGAAGGTAAAAGCTTAATAACTGGAACCACAGCCATTGTCTGTGGTTCCTCAAAAACTGAATAAGGAGGAATACTATGGACAAAGAAAGAGAATTAGAGTTGATTTTAGATTTAGTTGCAAGGAAAAAATACGTAGAGCTAAAAGAGATACTCAAAGATATGAATGAAGTAGACCTAGCTGATATTTTAAATGAGATCGAAGCTCAGACTGCAGTTTTATTGTTTAGAATGCTCCCCAAAGACTTAGCAGTTGATGTATTTGCACGTTTAACTTCAGAAAGACAAAAAGAAATTATAAATGTCATAACAGATAAGGAACTCAAATACATCGTAGAGGAATTGTACTTTGATGACATGATAGATCTTCTAGAAGAGATGCCAGCAAATATTGTAAATAAGATTTTGCTGCAATCTAATAAAGAAGAGAGAGATTTGATAAATCAATTTCTAAAATATCCACCAGATTCTGCTGGGAGCATAATGACAATAGAATATGTGGATTTAAAGAAAAGCATGACTGTAAAAGAAGCTCTAAAGCATATTAAAGAGACAGGGCTAACTAAAGAAACAGTTTACACATGCTATGTAACTGATGAAAATAGAAAACTAGAGGGCATAATATCTCTAAGAAAACTTGTTACATCTGAACTAGATCAAAGAATAGAGGACATCATGGAAAGAGATGTCATATATGTAAATACCCATGATGATCAAGAAACAGTTGCTAATATATTTAGAAAATACGGGTTTTTAGCACTTCCGGTTGTTGACAATGAAAATAGATTGACAGGGATTATAACCGTAGATGATATAATGGATGTCATGGAACAAGAAGCGACAGAAGACTTTCAAAAGATGGCAGCAATGGCGCCATCAGATGAAGCCTATTTAGATTCAAGTGTATTTGAATTAGCTAAGCACAGGATATTTTGGCTATTGGTGCTGATGATCTCAGCTACTATTTCGGGAAGGATAATAAGTGGAGCTGAAGAAGTTTTAACAGCTATGATAGTATTAAATTCATTTATCCCAATGTTGATGGATACAGCAGGAAACTCCGGAAGTCAATCATCGACACTCGTTATAAGGGGTCTAGCAACAGGAGAAATCGAAATGAAAGATTTCCCAAAAGTATTGTGGAAAGAGTTTAGAATTTCCATAATCGTAGGTGTCGTACTTGCGTTTGTAAATTTTTTGAGATTGTATTACCTCGAAAAAATTGAATTTAATATTTCACTTTTAGTGTCGCTGACGCTAATAGTAGTAATAGTGATCTCAAAACTATTAGGAGGCATATTGCCATTAATAGCAAAGAAATTTAAAATTGACCCAGCAATCATGGCGGGACCACTTATTACGACAATTGCTGATGCAATAAGCTTATCAATATACTTCTACTTTGCAAAATTAATTTTACACATTTAAACTATTAATAAATCTTAATAAATTAAACAACAGTTATTATTGACAACATCAGGGTATAAATAGTATAATATTGAACGTTTGACATTTTATTCTTTTCGTGTTATACTATACCTATGATGAGTGTCCCTACACTCCTTCTGCCCCGTTTAGGGAGATTTCTTTGGAAGGTGGTTTTAATAGGTATGGATAATATAACTAAAATCAGAGAAGATTTAGAGGGATGCATTGGAAAAAAAGTAAGACTTAAAGCAAACAAAGGTAGAAAGAAGACAACTATTAGAGAGGGAATACTAGAATCTGCATATCCCAGTCTTTTCGTAGTGAGGATCAATAATGACTATGACAACACCAGAATGGTAAGCTACACATATTCTGATGTGCTCACATCTACTGTGGAAATCACAATTTTAGAAGATTAGAAAATATTTAAATGACATAAATAGAGTTTAAGGACCTGTTCAAAGCAGGCCCTTTTTCATTTAAAAAAATAAAAATATATGGTATAATTATATAAAACAATGCGAGGAGAGATATAGTGGTTTACGAGATTGATGCACATGCAAAAGTTAACCTTGCACTTGATGTATTAAAAAAAAGAGAAGATGGCTATCATGAGATTCGAACGATAATGCAGGAGATATCACTCTCTGATAAATTGAGATTTAAAGAAATCAAAACTGGTTTTAAGCTGCACACTAACAACAAAAATTTGCCAATTGATAAATCCAACTTAGTGTATAAAGCATATGAAAAGATGGCACAAATTGCTAAGACAAATGTAGGACTTGAAGTAGAGATAATTAAAAATATACCTCTTTCTGCAGGACTTGCAGGAGGCAGTACCAACGCAGCCGCTACTTTACTTATGCTAAACGAGATTTGGAAATTAGATTTGCCTATGGAAAAGCTCATGCAAATAGGAGAAGAACTAGGTTCAGATGTCCCCTTTTGCTTAGTTGGCGGCACGAAATTAGCTGAGGGCAAAGGCGAGAGGTTAAAAGACATTAAATCATTTAAAAACAAACATATACTACTTGTAAATCCGGGGTTTGAGATTTCAACGCCTCATGTTTATAGCAGGATAAAGATTGATGACAAAAGAATTGACATAGAAGGACTTATCAAAGCAATTGAGATGGACGATTTATTTACTGTAGGTAAGAAGCTTGAAAACAAGATGGAAGAAGTAGTATTTGAAGAATTCCCCGTCATAAAAGATATCAAAGGCTATATGCTTAAAAACGGAGCAATAGGAGCTTTGATGAGTGGAAGTGGGGCAAGCGTATTTGCTATATATGAAGATGTTGAAAAATTAGAATATACAAAGAGAAAAATGGATGAGATTTATCCATATTGTTTCCATACTTTAACGATGTAAATTCAGAAAAGTAAGGGCAATTGTAACTATTTGGGCAGGAGACACCTGCCTAATATTCAGCGGTAAATGCCTAAAATTCGGCATGGAGGGATAATATGAAAGATACATTTTTAAGAGAAAATATTTTTGAAGTATTAGATTATTTAGAAGAAGGGATACATATAATAGATGCCTCTGGCAAGAGCATATACTACAACGCATTCGCTCAGATGATTGACGGAGTAGAGCTAAATAAAGCCATTGGCAAGCACTTGTTGGAGATATACCCTTCTTTAGATGAACAAACGAGTACATTACTTACTGCGATTAGGACTGGAGAACCAATACTTAGAAAAGAGCAAACTTTTGTAAATTACAAGGGTGAGAAAATAACCACTATAAACTCCACTATCCCAATAAAAAGCAAGGGCAAGATAATGGGAGCGATAGAGATTTCAAGAGATATAACACAAGTTAGAGAACTCTCAGAAAAAGTAGTAGACTTGCAGAGTCAACTATTTAAGAAAAATGATAAAATCAGCCCGACTAATGAATATGCAAAATACACATTTTATGATATTGTAGGCAACAACAAAGAAATATTGAAGTTAAAAGCTTTAGCTAAAAAGGCCGCTGAATCTGATGTACCTGTGATGGTATCAGGAGAAACTGGAACAGGAAAAGAGCTCTTCGTCCACTCTATTCACAGCGGGAGCAAGAGAAGGCACGGACCTTTCATAGCTCAAAACTGCGCAGCACTACCTGCAAATCTCTTGGAAGGGATATTATTTGGGACATCAAAAGGTGGATTTACTGGTGCTGAGGATAGACCTGGACTATTTGAATTAGCTAATGGGGGGACATTGTTTCTAGATGAAATAAACTCCATGCCCCTTGAACTTCAACCAAAGCTCTTAAGAGTGCTCCAAGATGGCAATGTGAGAAGAGTTGGGGATACAAAAGTTAAAAATGTCGATGTAAGGATAATCACAGCACTTAACATTCACCCCGAGGAAGCTATAGAAAAGAAGATGCTGAGGAAAGACCTCTTTTATAGGCTAAATGTGATCACTTTAGAGATACCACCACTTAGGGAAAGAAAAGATGACATAGAAACTTTAACTAATCATTTTATAGAAAAGTACAATATGCTTTTAAACAAGGAAACTAAAGGGATATCTAAAAAAGCTTTAGATCTTTTAAAAAGTTATGCTTGGGAGGGAAATGTCCGTGAATTAGAACACCTCATAGAAGGAGTCATGAGCATTTACGATGTAGATATAATAGATATCGAGCATTTGCCCGAAAAGATGAAAAGGATTGCCAATAGGAGGAATAAGAGAAAATTTGAATTAGATTTAAATCAAGTGCTAAAAGAAACGGAAAGAAATTTGATATTAGAAGCATTACAAGCGACAGATGGAAATATATCTAAAGCAAGCGAAGCTTTAAACATTCCAAGACAAACTCTTCAATATAAAATTCAAAAATACAATATTGAGTTAAAATGAGCCTTTGAGGCTCTTTTTTTTTACCCTTAATGCCCAAAATTCGGCAATAAAAACCTTTTCCTAAAATCAACAAAAACAAAGCGAGCAAATTAGCTATTTTTTTAACAAAGGTTATTGGCATGAAAATTGCATTAATTAATAGTGTAAAAAAATATGAGGAGGAGTTGCCAATGAAAAAAGGGAGTCCATATGGAGTACACAGAGTTATTGAACCAAAAGGTGTACTACCACAACCAGCATTAAAGATTGACAATACAATGGAAATCTATGACAATGAGATACTTATCGATGTAAAAACATTAAATGTTGACTCAGCTAGTTTTACTCAAATAGAAGAGCAAGCAAAAGGCGATGTTGAAGAAATCAAAAAAATCATGATGGGCATTGTTGCAGAAAGAGGAAAACACCAAAACCCAGTAACAGGTTCAGGCGGAATGCTAATTGGTACTGTTGAGCAAATTGGACCAGCTTTAGAAGGAAAGACTGATTTAAAAGTAGGGGATAAAATAGCAACTTTAGTTTCTCTATCACTTACACCACTGAGAATAGATGAAATACTTGAAGTAAGAAAAGACATAGATCAAGTTGATATCAAAGGGAAAGCGATATTATTTGAATCAGGAATATACGCAAAATTGCCAGACGACATACCAGAAAATTTAGCGCTTTCAGTTCTAGACGTTGCAGGAGCACCAGCACAAACTGCTAAATTAGTTAAACCTGGGGATACTGTAGTAGTATTAGGTGGAACAGGTAAATCAGGCATGCTCTGCTTATATGAAGCAAAGAAAAGAGCAGGAGTCACAGGTAAAGTAATCTGCATAGGCAGCAGAGATGAAACTATAAACAGAGTAAAACAAGCAAATCTAGCTGATGTATATATCAAAGCTAATGCGCAAGATGCAGTTGAAATCATGGAAAAAGTTGCAGAAGCAACAAATGGAGAAATGGCAGACATAGTAATAAATACTGTAAATATTCCAAACACTGAAATGTCATCAATACTTGCTACTAAAGATGAGGGGTTAGTATATTTCTTCTCTATGGCAACAAGCTTTACAAAAGCTGCTCTTGGAGCTGAAGGAGTAGGTAAAGACGTTACAATGATCATTGGAAACGGATACACTAAAGGACATGCCGCAATAGCACTTAACTTAATGAGAGAATCAGAAACCTTAAGAAAAATATTCACAGAGCTTTACGCTTAGTAAAAATATTTGGAGGTATGAAAATGAGAAAATACAACGAGATCCCGTTGTGGAAAGATGTAACAGAAAATGAATGGAATGACTGGAAATGGCAAGTTAGAAACAGAGTTTCTGATGTTGAAACTTTAAGTCAGATCATCAATTTGACTGAACAAGAAAAACAAGACATAAATGAAGTATTAAAGAAATTCAGAATGGGTATCACACCATACTATGCATCATTGATGGATCCAGATGATCCTCATTGCCCAGTTAGAATGCAAGCTGTTCCAACTATAGCAGAGACACACATATCTGGCGCAGACATGGAAGACCCACTCCATGAAGATGCTGATTCACCAGTTCCTGGACTTACACATAGGTATCCAGACAGAGTATTATTTTTGATAACAGATCAATGCTCAATGTATTGCAGGCACTGCACAAGGAGAAGATTTGCAGGACAAAGCGACTCCCCAGCTACAATGGAAAGAATAGATGCATGCATTGAATACATCAGAAACACTCCACAAGTTAGAGACGTATTGTTATCAGGTGGAGATGCACTATTAGTCGGAGATGACAGACTTGAATACATCATCAGCAAATTGAGAGAAATACCTCATGTTGAGATAATCAGACTTGGAAGTAGAGTCCCAGTTGTTATGCCACAAAGAATTACTGATGATCTAGTTAACATGCTGAAGAAATATCATCCAATTTGGTTAAATACACACTTTAACCATCCAAAAGAAATCACACCTGAGTCAATGGAAGCTTGTAGAAAGTTAGCAGATGCTGGTATTCCTTTAGGAAACCAATCAGTACTTTTAAGAGGCGTAAATGACTGCCCACATATCATGAAAGACTTAGTTCATGGGCTTGTTAAGATGAGAGTTAGACCTTATTACATCTATCAATGCGATTTATCAATGGGAATTGAACACTTTAGAACTAGAGTAGCTAAGGGAATCGAAATCATCGAAGCACTGAGAGGACATACATCAGGTTATGCTGTACCAACATTTGTAGTTGATGCTCCTGGAGGAGGAGGAAAGATTCCAGTAATGCCACAATACTTGATTTCTCAATCTCCATCTAAGGTTGTTTTAAGAAACTACGAAGGAGTAATCACAACTTATGTTGAGCCAAATCATCTTGAAGAAGAATGCCACTGTGATGTATGCCAAGGCAAAAAACAATCTAAATCCACAGGAGTAGCTGAACTTCTTGAAGGAAATGAAGTTAAAAATCTCGAGCCAAGCTATCTAGAAAGACATGAGAGAAGCAAGAAATACAATAAATAGTCATGCAGCTATTAGATTTAATTAAAGAAGAATACAAAATAATATCAATAATTGGAATGAGCAAAAACGCTGGGAAGACCACCACTTTAAATGAGATAATCTCAGAAGCTTACGAAGAAGATATACCAATAGGGATAAGCTCAATTGGAAGAGACGGAGAAGCTTTGGACATAGTTACAGAAACTGAAAAACCAAAGATTTGGGTATGTGAAAACACCTATGTTGCGACTGCTCAAAGTCTATTACTTTTAAGTGATGCAAATGTGGAGATAATGATGACTACAAACTATCGAACGCCATTAGGAGAAGTAGTCATAGGAAAAGTTAGATCTGCCGGGTACATCCAACTCGCAGGGCCACAGACTCTAAAGGAAATGAAAAAAGTTTCAGAGGATATGCTGAATTTAGGGGCTAAATTTGTAATCATAGATGGAAGCCTTGATAGAAAATCTCAAGCAGCTCCTGCTATATCAGATGCTACGATTTTAGCAACTGGAGCTGCTATATCAAGAGATATAAACAGAGTGGTGGAAGAAACACTTCATACTATAAGTCTATTAAGACTCAAAAAAGTGGAAGACAAATATGAGAATATTTTAAAGAGCCTTTTGGAAGAAAATACAATAGCGATAGTAGATGAGGATTTTAAAGTCGAAAGGTTAAAGTATAAAACAGCTCTGGGAATGGGACGTGAAATATCAGAGCACATTAAAAAAAATTCTAGATACCTTTTGATACCAGGTTCTCTAGTTAAATCGACTGTAAGCGAAATACTAAGCTCAACGCACCATTATAAGAATTTGACCATTGCAGTATCAGATGGAACTAAAATATTTATCCCCCCCAAGGATTATTTACATTTTCTTAGAATGGGTTTGAAGCTAGAAGTAGTTTATCCGATCAATTTAATTGGAGTTACGGTAAATCCTTATTCTCCATATGGCTATTACTTTGAACCAGAAGAGCTGTTAAAAAAAATGAAAAGCTATATTAAAGACATTCCAGTTATAGATATTATGATAGGGGGTTAGACTATGTTTATGGATCAAAAGACAATTGATGCATTAGATTTTCAGTATGTTTATGACAAAATAGACTGTATAACTCCCTATGGAAATATTTTTAAATCTAGAATGCATTGCTATAAACCTGGGGAAGAGGAAGCTCTTTCCCAGCAGTTTTTGATGCTCGAGTCATTTATACCACACATAAAAGACACATCAATTAGAAGTGGATTTAACAATATCTTAAGTCATTTCAAAGATTTAAGGCAGTCTATAAAAAGAGCTAATGATGGGTTTATATTAAATGATGTTGAGTTTTTTGAGATTAAATCAATGCTGTTTTTTTTGAGAGAACTAAGTGAATTCATAGACAAAAATGGCATACCTGTATATGATGAAACTAAAATAAAACCTATCGAGCCATTGGAAAAACTCTTAGATCCTGAAAATACAAAAATATCATCTTTTTATATATATGATCTGTACTCTGAAGAACTCAGAAAAATCAGAGATAAAAAAAGAGAAATAGATAAAAGCTTAAAAAGCGAACAAAAATCTATCAGAGACAAGATCAAAGAGGAATTAAAAGTAGACATAAGACCTGACAATACAGTCATTATCTCAAAAGACAAGAAAGATGTATTAGATAGAATAAAAGAATATCCTCAGCTAAACTATGTATCAGAAACTTATTTAAATGTTAAATTCAGCATAAAAGCTTCAGATGCTGTAGACGAATTAGAAAAAGAATTGAATTTGTTGAGAAGAAAAGAAGAATTAGAGGAGATGAGGATAAGAGAAATCCTCACAAAAGAAATAAAAAAACATCAAAAGGCAATTTACAAAAATATCTCAAGCATAGGGAAATTAGATCTGCTAATAGCAAAAGCCAAATTTGCTGTCGACTACAATTGTGTAAAACCTGAAATAGTTAAGGAGCATATAATTGAAATAGAAGATGGAATTCACCCCAAAGTTGCGGAAATGCTCTTAAAAAAGAATTTAAAATTCACACCCATTTCAATATCTCTAAAAAGAGGTGTAACTTGTATCACAGGTGCAAACATGGGAGGGAAAACCATCACATTAAAACTTGTCGGATTGCTATGTGCAATGGCTCAACACGGATTGTTTGTAACAGCTAAAAAGATGACTCTGGGGCTTAGCGAATACATAAAGTCATCTATTGGCGACATGCAATCAACTGATAGCGGCTTATCTACATTTGGAGGAGAAGTAAAAGTTGTAAAAGAAGCGATTAAAAGAGCTGACGAAAGAGGATTGATACTCATCGATGAATTGGCAAGAGGCACAAACCCCGAAGAAGGCTATGCTATATCTAAAGCCATAGTTGAGTATTTAAAAGACAAACAGGCAATCACAGTTTTAACTACGCATTATGACAATGTAGCTGATTTAGAAGATGTAGTACATTTACAAGTTGTGGGGCTGTCAAATTTGGACATGAAAAAATTAAAAGAGGAAATTAGCGCAGAAGAAGGGTTTGAAATCATAAATAAATACATGGACTATAGGCTCAGGAAAGTCGATAAAGACACCCCTATACCAAAGGATGCGTTAAACATAGCTCGTATAATGGGTTTAGATGATGAGATAATTTCTTTAGCTGAGAAAAACTTAAAGAGAAGTACGTGAAAGGAGTGTTAAAGTGGGAAAACTAAATCTTGATGTAGAAAAGATAAATAAGTCAAGACAATCTGCTAAGAACATAGCAGATGAAGTACAAAAGTTCATTGATTTGCATACTACTGTGGCAACTGAAAGAACGGTAGTGAGATTACTTGGAGTAGATGGAGTAGATGAAATAGGAAAGCCACTTCCAAATGTCGTAGTAGACAATATTAAAGAAGGAGGAGGACTCCAAAGAGGAGCAGCCTACTGGATGGGAAATGCAATCGCTAATTTGCAAATAACTCCACAAGAAATAGCAGAAAAGATTTCCAAAGGAGAATTAGACATAACAAGACTTCCTGCAAAAGATGAAGGAAAGATAAAAGAAGAAATATATAAGATCGCTAAAGAATCTGTTGAAAAAATTAAAAATGTAAGAAAGACAAGGGAGCACTTCTTAAATACACTCGGCGAAGGGCCAAAACCATATCTATATGTAATAGTAGCAACAGGAAATATCTATGAAGACATCATTCAAGCTAAAGCAGCCGCAAAACAAGGCGCAGATGTAATCGCTGTAATAAGAACCACAGGCCAGTCATTGCTTGATTATGTGCCATATGGAGCTACAACAGAAGGATTTGGAGGCACATATGCAACTCAAGAAAACTTCAGATTAATGAGAAGAGCATTAGATGAAGTTGGAGAAGAAGTAGGCAGATACATTAGGCTTACTAACTATTGCTCAGGATTATGTATGCCAGAAATAGCAGCTATGGGAGCGGTTGAAAGACTTGACATGATGTTAAATGACGCACTATATGGCATACTCTTTAGAGATATAAACATGCAAAGAACTTTAATCGACCAATATTTCTCAAGAGTAATAAATGGATTTGCAGGAATAATCATAAATACAGGCGAAGACAATTATTTAACCACAGATGATGCAGTAGAAGCAGCCCATACAGTATTGGCATCTCAGTTTATCAATGAGCAATTCGCTTTAAAAGCAGGGTTAAAAGAAGAACAAATGGGATTGGGTCATGCATTTGAAATGGATCCTTCGCTTGAGGATGGATTTTTGCTAGAATTAGCACAAGCTGAAATGGCAAGAGAGATTTTCCCTAATGCACCATTAAAATACATGCCACCTACTAAATTTATGACAGGAAATATCTTTAAAGGGCATGTTCAAAATGCAATGTTCAATATGGTTTCAATCATGACTAACCAAGGCATACAATTACTTGGTATGTTAACTGAAGCAATCCACACACCTCATTTACATGATAGATATCTTTCAATTGAAAATGCTAAATACATCTTCAACAATGCAAGGCATTTAAGCGAAGAAATAGAGTTTAAAGAAAACGGAAGAATCCAACAAAGGGCAAGCGAAGTATTAGACAAAGCTTGTGATTTGCTGACACAAATTGATAAAGAGGGATTATTCCATACAATAGAGCAAGGTAAATTTGGTGGAGTTAAGAGAATGAGAGATGGTGGAAAAGGATTAGATGGAGTTTGCAAAAAAGACTCCGGCTACTTCAACCCATTCATTGAATTGATGCTTGGAGGTGACAAGTAATGACTGAAGCTCAAAAGGTAGATTTAACAAAAGTAATGCCTTATGGCGACACTTTAAACGATGGAGTTATGCAGCTAAGCTTTACACTTCCAGTGCCATATGGAGATGAGGCTAAAGAAGCAGCAAGACAAATCGTATTGAAAATGGGTTTTGAAGAAGCCTCAGTAGTATATGCACATGATTTAGGAGTAGAGTACACTTATTTCATTGTATATGCTAAGACGAAACAAACTGTAGACTTCACGTCTATTGAAGTTCCAAAAGTAGATGTAGAGGTCATGGAAAAAGAAGACATAGAAAATTTTATAAAAGAAAACATAAAGAGAAATATAGTAGTTGTAGGAGCATGCACAGGAACAGATGCTCATACAGTTGGTATAGACGCTATAATGAACATGAAAGGCTATGCTGGACACTATGGACTTGAAAGGTACGAAGGCATAGAAGCATACAATTTAGGAAGCCAAGTTCCAAATGAAGAATTAGTAGCTAAAGCCATAGAATTAAATGCTGATGCAATTCTTGTATCTCAAGTAGTAACCCAAAAAGATGTTCATATTCCAAACTTAACTGAATTAGTTGAACTTTTGGAAGCAGAGGGAATTAGAGACAAAGTTGTATTGGTATGTGGAGGACCAAGAATCACTCACGAACTTGCAAAAGAATTAGGCTACGATGCAGGTTTTGGCAGTGGATCATATGCAGAAGATGTAGCTACATTTATAGTAAATGAAATAGTAAAGAGAAATCTTATAAATAAATAATACAACAATAAACTTCCATATATATCCATATATAATGGAAGTTTATTTATATTGTGTAAAAAAGATAGTATTTTTTGATGAAAAGGGGTATATTTGATAAAAAGAGGTGAGACTGATGGAGCTTTATATAAAAACTTTTGGCGAATTTGATATATTATCTGGTGAAAAATCTATGATCGAGGACTTGAAAAGAAGTCATAAAATTATGAAGCTCCTTCAATATTTTATTACCTTTAAGAACCAGAAAATATTGGCAGAGACAATTTATGAAACTCTCTGGGATGATTACGATTCAATGGATACTAAAAATGTGATTAAAGGACAGATATTTAGATTAAAAAAAGGGCTTAAAGAAGCTTCAATAGATGAAGATACCATGACCATTGATTTTGTAAATGGTTATTACACATTAAGGATAAGTCAAAATGTTGTAGTAGATAGTGATGTTTTTGAAAAATTAATAAATGAAGCTAATAGAAATCTCTCTGAAGATTTCAATGAGGCTTTTATCTTGTACAATGAAGCATTTAAAATATATGAAAACCAGTATTTAGATAACTTTGGATATGAAATATGGCTAGTGCCAATAAGAAATTATTATAAAAAATTATATGTAAATGCAGTTGAAAAAGTGATGGAGCATTATAAAAAAGAAAAAAAGAATGATGAAGTTTTAAACATTTGCCATAGAGCATTAGCTAAGGAGCCATATGAAGAAAAGCTGCATCAGTATCTCATGGAAAGCCTACTAGCTGAAGGCGAGATTAAAGCGGCAGCAGATCATATAAAATACCTCCAAAATGAGTTTATAAAAGGCACAGGGATATTCACTATAGATACTATAAACCGCTTAGAAGATATCTTTGCAAAAAATCAAAATGATAATGACAACAATAAATCAATAGAAATTGAGAAATTAAAATATACAGAAGGAGCCGTTAAATTAGACGAAGAAGATTTTAAAGTTATTTACCAAATAACTAAAGTCAGAAGAAGAAATGAAAACGAAAGTAGTTATCTTTTAATAGCAGAACTTGAGGATCCTAAAAAATCTGATGCTCTTAAGAAATCATGGCAGGATTACCTTTCAACCCTAATTAGCAGAACCTTTAGAAAAAGTGATGTATTTACAATTTGGAGAAATGAAAAGTTTTTGATTTTACTAAGCGATGTTAAAAATGATGCAGTCTCAAGGTTGGAAAACCGATTTCTCATAAATTATTATGAAGCTAATAACGAAATAGCTCTTCCAATAAAGTTGAAACACATTCAATTAGAGGAAGACACAAAAATAAAACTATAGAATTTCAAAAAACTTGAAATAAATATAGCCTAGTGCTAAACTATTAAAGAGTAACTAAGAAAAGTTTACTCTTTAATTTTTGAGGTGAAATATTGATAGAATTATTTGTTATTTTTAAGACAATTCTTTATACAAATTTAGTTAAAGTGGACAACAACAGAGTTTTAATAGTTCTTCTGACATCTTTAATAACACTGTTATTGATATATGCGATATTGAGTTTAAAAACCAGCAAGAAATACTTAGTGCTATTTTTATTCTACACTGTATTTTCAGTAATATTATTTGCAAATGCAATGTATTTTAGCTATTTTAATCGACTCATTTCCCTAGATGTATTTAAACAAGTAGGACTTGTTGGAGAGGTAAAAGAAAGCATTCAAGAATTAATCAGCTTTGAAAAATTAGCTCTATTACTTGATATACCTTTTATAGGTGTATATTTGTGGATTTTAAAGAAGAAAAAACTAACATATAAAGTTTTTGCCATTGACGAAAACAGATCAAAAAAACTTCTTAGAACTTCTGCCATTGTAGTAGTTGTGCTTTTTATATACATATATTCTAAAGGCCAAATGAAAGCAGTTGCGGCGGATGAAATATATTCTTTTTATGTAAATGATGCAATTAGTTTGTTTACAAAAGATGATGAAGTAAAGGATGCAACCGTAGAAGAGCAAAAGCTAAAAGAACTATTAGAAAGAGATTTTCCTACAAATGAATACACTGCTATAGGCAAAGGGAAAAACTTGATAGTAATACAAGTTGAAGCTCTTCAAAACTTTGTACTGTTTAAAGAAATCAACGGGTTTGAGATCACACCAAACTTAAATAAACTCGTTAAAGACACTTCAACTATATACTATGACAATTATTTTCAATTAGTTGGGAAAGGAAATACTTCAGATGCCGAAATAGCTACTTTAAATTCTCTATATCCATCTTTGACAGAACCCACCAACACTCTCTATCACAGCAATTCATATTATGGATTGCCATGGATATTAAGAGACAACGGCTATACAGCATGGGCTTTTCATGGATATGAAAGGGATTTTTGGAATAGGGACAAAGCATATAAAGCTGAAGGATTTCAAAAGTTTGTGGCTCAAGATGATTTTATATTTGACAATTATATAGGATTTGGGATTCCTGATAGGGAATTTTTCAAGCAGTCGCTAGAGTACATTAAAGAGCTCGACAGCATTGATGAAAATCCATTTTTTGCATTTTTAATAACACTTACAAGTCATACTCCATTTAAGATGCCTCCAAATGAAAAATACACTGATTTAGGTGAATTAGAAGGCACACTTACAGGAAATTACATTCATGCAATTCACTACGCAGATATGGAGGTAGGCAGATTTATCGAAAACTTAAAAGAAGAAGGCTTGTATGAAAACTCTGTAATAGCGATATACGGAGATCACTTTGGGGTTGCTGCATATGATGAAAAAGAAAGCGCAAATGCAGAAAAAATAACAAAAGAAAAATACGACTACGACACTATGATGAATATACCTTTGCTAATTCATATCCCAGGGGAAAATGTGAATGATACTGTATCAACTGTTGGCAGTCAGCTAGATTTTTTGCCGACTATATTAAATATAATGGGTATAAAAAATGAAAGAGGAATAATGTTTGGCAAAGACTTAAACAACAAATACGATGAAAGCTATGTGTTCCCTATGGGATATATCAAAGAAGGCTCAGTCATATCAAAAGATGAGATGTTTGTAAGAGACAAAGCACTGTTTGAAAACAGCAGGGCATTTAATAGGCATACAAGAGAAGAAATAGACATAGAAAAATTCAGAGAACTAAGTGAGAGAGCTTTGGAAGAAATTAATCTATCTAATTATGTTTTAAAATCAAACTACATAGATAGACTACTTAATAATTAACTGGATTTAAGGAGGGAATTTAAATGCTAGAGTTGATGATGTTAATAAAATCTATATTATACGCAAATGCAATTAAAGTAGAAAAAAATGAAGCATATATTATCGTATTGACTTTTTTTATCACATGCGCCATTTTTTCATTTATATCTTGGAAAAGCGGAAATAAAAAGAAGAGAAATATAATAGTCTTTTACAGCCTGATTTCAATTTTGATGTTTGCAAACGCAGTCTATTTTTCGTATTTCAATACGCTTTTATCAATAAATGTATTGTCCCAAGCAAGGCAGTTAACCACAGTAAAAAACAGCATTAAACATCTGTTGGATTTAAACAAGATAATAATTGTGTTAGACATACCATTTGTGTACTACTACTTAAGCAAAAAAGAAAAAGCATTCAATGGAAAAGGGGCATTGAAATCAGAGGACTATAAAAACATATTTAAGACATCATCGGTATTTGTTCTGAGTATATTGATATATTTATTCGGCATAGGCGAATTAAAGTCAGTTGTAAACCAAGAGTTTTACTCTCACCAAGCTGTGGACTTCTACCATATAGTAAAATCAGATAGAACTTCTCTAGCTGAGGAACAGACAATTGAAGATAGCCTTAAACAAATCGAAAAAAGGATGAAAAATGAAGGCCAAAATTATCATGGAATAGGGAAGGGTAAAAATCTCATTGTCATTCAAGTAGAATCCCTAGCAAATTTTGTCATGTTTAGGGACTATGACGGTCAAGAGATAACACCTAATTTAAATAAATTAGCCTCATCTCCTGACAGCTTATATTACAACAACTATTTTCAGTTAATAGGAAAGGGCAATACTTCAGATGCTGAATTTGTATCTTTAAATTCACTCTATCCATCCATGGAAAAGCCAACCTATTTTCAATACGCTGACAACAAATTCTACGGGCTGCCATGGCTAATGAGGGACAATGGATACACTGCATGGGCTTTTCACGGATACAAAAGAGATTTTTGGAATAGAGACAAAGCTTATGTAAATCAGGGATTTGAAAGGTTTATAGCAGAAGATAATTTTAACTTTACTGAAGAGATCGGCTTTGGGATAACTGATAAAGACTTTTTTAATCAATCTATGTTTTATCTAAAGCAATTAGATCAGAAAGATGAAAATCCTTTTTATGCATTTTTAGTCACCTTGACAAGTCACAACCCATATGAAATGCCAGAAGAATACCAAAAGATAAATATCTGTTTATGTTAATCTAAAAGTACCCCAAAAAATAGTTGAAAAATCCCCTAGAGGAAAATAAAATATCCCTATGTCAGTCATAGGGGGCTAGGAGATGTTAAGTTTAATGGATAAGCAAGAAATAATA